>CDZS01035063.1_pt1 | contig 285127 bp, 258 predicted proteins | sample 557751 | NCBI WGS metagenome assembly CDZS01 (sample SAMEA3182113, study PRJEB8094) | gut metagenome | biome: human; feature: gut; material: Stool; isolation source: human stools | place: Canada | collected 2013-05-07 | reverse complement strand
CACATCCTTTGTGCGCAAGGGAAGGGCGGCCAAAGATGAGCCTTTGAGGAAGGTGCTTAGAAGCGAACTCTCAAAAGAAAGGGCAACACGGCTTGAAGGAAGCTTCGGCACTCAGAAGCAACATTACTCGCTATCAAGGATAAAGGCCAGAAACAGGAAGACGGAAATACTGTGGATTTTCTTTGGAATACATACGGCAAATGCCATACTGATGATAGAAAAAATCAGAAACAAAACAGCTAAAGCAGCATGATATGATGTTACTCACAGAATCAGAAGAGGTCATCAGACTTCTTCCGGAACGTCATGTCCTGTCGGATAGAATTATGTGAGAAAGCACCGAAAAATGGCAATAAGAATGGCATATGAAGTGCTCATGCCCTATCATCTTCATATGCCATCTTATTTTTTAGGGACATTTACTGAATATCCCTAAACAATCTCCTGCAATAGGGGCGGAATTTCGGGAGTACTGTTTTTAATGACCGTAATACGGCTTTTCCCTTCCGGCGTCAGCGCAAAGTGCATCTGACGCTTATCCGTTTTTCCCACCAGACGGGTAATCAGCTTCTTGTCCTCTACCGAGCGGATTACCTTGGAAGTATTGGAAGCTGACAGTCCGAGCGCTTCCGCTATCTCGCTGGAGGTGAGTTTGGGCGTATTGAGCAGGGTACACAACAGCATACCTTCATTCAACGACAAGTCAAACTCCTGCATGAATTTTACTTCAAACTCGGCTATCGCCCGGTAAATATCGCGGATTCTACATAAAGTTTCCATTATTCCGTTTATATAAATAGATTCACATTCGCCTTGTCCGCGCGCTCCATATAGGTCGCTACACCGCCTATGGTAACTTCGTCCAGCAATTCTTCGCGCCGGATGCCCATCATATCCATAGACATCTGACAAGCAATAAACTCAACTCCTTGCGCCAACGCCTGAGAACGCAACGATTCCAAAGAATCTATTCCTTTCCGCTTCATCAGGAAGCGCATCATCCTGCTGCCCAAGCCCATCATATTCATTTTAGACAGTTTCAGCCGCAATGAACTGGACGGAAGCATCATACCGAACATCTTTCCGAAAATATCTTTCTCTGTCCGGGGTTTCTGTATCTTCTTCAAGACATTCAATCCCCAGAAGGTGAAGAATATCGACACTTTCTGTCCGGTTGCCGCTGCGCCGTTAGCGAGTACAAAGGTAGCTAAAGCCTTGTCTAAATCATCGCTAAAAAGAATTAAAGTTTTTCCCCGTCCGCCTGCTGCCGGAAGAGACGACGGGCAGGCACAAGCCTCATCGCCTTTTTCGAGCAATACCGTGTAGCGTCCTTTTTCTTCCTTTTTCTCTATCAGCTTGTTGCCCGTAGTGGCACACCAGGCAGAAGCGTCACGTGCGAATCCGGCATCGGTCGCCACAATTTCCACCCGCTCACCCGGAGCGATGCTGTCCATGGCTTTCTTTACCTGCATGATAGGGCCGGGACATTGCAGGCCGCAGGCATTAACCCTCAAAGGCTCTTTGGCAGAACCGCTCTGTGCCGATTGCGACGGAGCGGATGCAGCAGGCTGAGCCGGCGATGATGCCGTAGGAGCAGGAATGGGCGCCACTGCCGTAGAATAGGTCTTATATCCGCCTATCAAGTTGGCCGTATTGCGATAACCGCGCCCTATCAGAATACGTTGTGCCAAATATCCGCGCAAACCTACGGCACAGAAAAGCACGACGGGCCTATCCGCCGGTATTTCCGACAAACGGTCGCGCATCTCATCCAGCGGGATATTGACAGCTCCCGGAATCGTTCCGAACGAGAATTCTTCAGGGGTACGGGTATCTATCAGCATTACTTCGTCTTTCTTCTCTGCCAGTTCGCGCCAGGAAATAACCGACATGGCGCCGCTGATAATATTGGAAGCCACGTATCCGGCTATGGCAATAGGGTCTTTTGCCGATGAGAAAGGCGGTGCATAGGTGTGCTCCGTTTCCATCAAATCGTAAACGGTTCCTCCATGTTTGATAAGTCCCGCTATCTGGTCAATGCGCTTATCCACTCCCTCATAGCCTACGCATTGCGCTCCATAGAGTTTTCCGGTTTTCGGATGGAACGTCAGTTTCAAGGTCAGAGGCAACGCATCGGGATAATAACCTGCATGCGAAGCAGAATGGGTTACCGAGCTTTGATACTCCATGCCCCATTGTTTCAGACGCTTGGCGGCAAGTCCGGTAGAGGCTACCGTCATATCAAAGACTTTGGCGATGGATGTGCCGATGGCTCCTTCGTAGGATGTGGTATTGCCCAATGCCATATTATCGGCAACGATGCGTCCCTGACGATTTGCCGGATTGGCCAGATAGTTGAGCCACGGTTTTCCGGTCAGCGGATGGGGATATTCAATGGCATCGCCCACGGCATAGATGTCTTTTGCGGAAGTTTCCAAATACTCGTCTACCCGGATACCACCCGTTTCGCCCAACTCCAAACCTGCCTGTTGCGCCAATGCTGTTGCCGGACGCACACCGATAGAAAGCAATACCATATCGGCAGGAATCGTCTTGCCACTTTTCAGAAAAACGGTAATTCCCTCTTCTGTACGGCGGAAACGGGTAACGCCCTCTTCCAGATAAAGGGAAACGCCTTTTTCGATCAGATGCTGGTGAATAGGTGCAGCCATGGAGAAGTCGATAGGTGCCATAACCTGATTGCCCATCTCTACAACAGAAACCGCAACGCCCGCATGATGCAGGTTTTCCGCCATCTCAAGTCCGATGAAGCCTGCGCCTACTACAACTGCGCGTTTTACTTGCTTGTCTGTGATATAAGCCTTAATCCGGTCGGTATCTTCTACATTGCGAAGCGTAAAGATACCTTCCGAATCGATGCCTTCCAAAGGCGGTTTCACCGGATTGGCTCCCGGAGAAAGCAGAAGTTTGTCACAGGTTTCTTCATATTCCTTTCCATCTGCTTTACGGATAGTCAATGTTTTCTTTTCCGGATCGATTGCGATTACTTCGTTCTCTACCCGCACATCGATACGGAAACGTTTACCGAATGATGCGGGAGTCTGAACCAATAGTTTTTCACGCTCGGCAATAACTCCGCCTATATAATAAGGTAATCCGCAATTGGCATAGGAAATGTATTTGCCTTTCTCCAATAAAATGATTTCAGCTTGCTCATCTATTCTTCTTAACCGGGCAGCAGCCGTGGCTCCACCTGCAACGCCACCGATAATTACATATTTCATATTTCTTTCTTTTTAGTTTGATACTGCAAAGAAAGAAATAATTTTCAATATAAAATAGTTTCCTTAGGAAAATAATGTTAATCAATTATATTTTAGAGAGTAATATGGGCATAAAGATGATAATAAAAGAAAAGGTTTTAATCAAGAGATGAAGAAAAAACGTAGAAGCAGAGAAAAGACAGGTGGTAATTCTTCTTCCGTAAAGGGCTACTTTAGCATTTCAAAGTTAAACTTTAGTGTGCTAAAGTAGCCCTTTACGGAAGAAGAATTACCACCCTATTTTATTAAGACCGGCAGCCGTATACCAAGCTGTAGAACGATATGCGGCAGCAGCCTGAGAATCTAAGGAAAAAGGAATATAATGAGACACACCACAAGTCTGCCCCTGCGATATAGGAAACATTCCGATATAAGACGAATAATTCTTTGGAGTGGCTTTCCAATAAATAATTGCATTATTAGCTGCACTTGTCCAATTATCTATATCCGAAGACAAGTATTGCATTAACTGTCTCATATCATAATAGCCAATATACGAACTACTCGACTTAGCACGTCTATCATAATTATATATATTACTATTTAAAAGTAGATTCAATAGTATCGGGTCTGAACTCAAAGTCTGCTTCGTCACAGACGCCAAATTTTCTAAAGCAGCACAATCTATAACAGATATAGAAACACCAGCAGTCCAAGGATCTTCAAAACGACTAGGACGGTCCCCTGTATATAAAGCTGCATAAGGATCATAATATGCTTTACCAATCTCTATTCCTACATTAGCCGCAGCAAACATAGCCGGTACGACTTTATCATAAGAAGCGCCTGGTCCTGGGATTTCTGTTGGAGAACCTATAATATAATCAACATAGTCATGCAATTCATACGCTACTTCTACGGACTGTCCGAAACAAGCGTCAAACAAGATAAAATCCAAATGACATCCTACTTTTTCAAATATGAAAGCCATATCAGCAATATTCAGATGATGACCGCTATCTTCACCTATCCAGCGTGTAGAAGTCTTTTTTACAATTGGCAAAGGACTGGGAATCCATCCTTCTCCATGCGACCAAACCACTAACCCATAACTCTCTGCGGGATATTCAGCAAATGTACGCTTCATAACTTCTTCCATCACCGAAGCATCAGTAGAAACCTGCTCTTTATACTCCCTCACAACTTCCTTCAACACAGTACCGGATTTATCTTTTGACAAACGAAACAGTGTAGGAGGATTATAGGACGGAGAGCCTTCCCTACTATTATCGTCTACATAAACTAAAAGATTGTTGTCTGAAGCATCCACGGCAGCCATTCCTACCATCATCTCATCAATATCCAATGATGCGTAATTTGACAAACTATTGTCTGCCATTATATAAGCCAACACAGTCCGGCTAACTTTTTCAGGTGGCACCGGATCATCATCTTGATTACAAGCCGTAAACAAAAGGAAAAAAGATATGCACAGCAATGTATAAAGCTTCATTCTCATAGGTATCGTATAATTGTTGCAACGCACCGATTACTCTTCCGGCTTCTTAAAACTGAACTTATCCGATGTAATAGCCTGCAACACCATTGTGCTCTTCTTATACTTCGCCTTTACCTTGACAGCTTCCTTTTCCAGTTTCTTTTTATTCTCACTGAAATAGATCATACACGTATAATCGGGTTTCTTCAAATCATATTCCAGATAGTTTTTCAATTGATAGCTGTACAAGTCACGCTTGGGCAAAAAGCCGTTCTTGTCCAGTGCCGTACTGTCCAATACTTGGATTTCCGTACAATACACTACCGAATCATTGAAAGACGCCGCTACGCCAAAAGCATAAACAGGCTTATGGCTTTTCATTGTAAACGCTGTACACAAAGTAAATACGAGCATCACTGCAAATACTATTTTTATGTGCTTCATAACTTCTTTTTGATTGTTTAATGGGGCAAAGATAATAAAAAAACCGGCCATCCACTCTGGACAGACCGGTTTTCTTAATTTCTTTTATTTGTCAGAAACCGATATTCTTATTTATCCCAAATAAGATTTGAGCAATTTACTACGATTACTTTGTCTTAATCTTCTGATTGCTTTTTCCTTAATCTGGCGGACACGCTCACGTGTGAGACCGAATTTGTCGCCGATTTCCTCTAATGTCATTTCCTGCTGTCCGATACCGAAAAACATCTGTATGATTTCTTTTTCCCTATCGGTTAACGTAGAAAGAGCTCTATCAATTTCCCTCGCAAGAGACTCGTTCACCAAAGAGCGGTCGGCCATAGGAGAGTCGTCGTTGACCAACACATCGAGCAAGCTGTTGTCTTCTCCTTCAACGAAAGGCGCGTCTACCGAAATATGGCGGCCGGAAACCTTCAGCGTATCGGAGATTTTGTCAACAGGGATTTCCAGTTCATCGGCAAGTTCTTCGGGCGACGGGCGGCGTTCGTTTTCCTGCTCGAACTTGGAGAAAGCCTTGCTGATTTTATTCAGCGAGCCTACCTGGTTCAAGGGAAGACGCACAATACGCGACTGCTCTGCCAAAGCCTGCAAAATGGACTGACGTATCCACCATACTGCATAACTGATGAACTTGAAACCACGTGTCTCATCGAACTTTTCGGCAGCCTTAATCAGTCCTAAATTACCCTCGTTAATCAAGTCGGGCAAACTCAAACCCTGGTTCTGGTACTGTTTGGCTACAGATACAACGAAACGCAGATTGGCACGTGTCAATTTCTCCAGTGCAACACGGTCACCCTTGCGGATGCGCTGAGCGAGCTCTACCTCTTCTTCGACTGTAATGAGGTCTTCGCGACCGATTTCCTGCAAATACTTGTCAAGAGAAGCGCTCTCTCTGTTAGTGATACTTTTGGTAATTTTTAGTTGTCTCATTCTTATAATACAGATTTGGGTTGCAAAGTTACGACAAATTATTTATTACAACACTAACATGCCGAAACTTTTTCACCTTATTTATACCTTACTTATACAACAAAAAAGATGTCGGCAAGTATTCGCCGACACCTTTCTTTTCATCTTTCTTTGCTTATATTACAATCTTCTTACCTGATTATCATGTTTTTGTTATTCCTGGCTCAAATCAACAGCATAACTTGCACGCTTGCCCGATGGGAACATACCGGTGATAAACAACACTTGTTCGGGAGATTGGGCGGCAGCTTTCAGTACCTGCTCCATGTCCTCTACCGACTTCATCTGTACATTGTTCGCCTTGAGGATGATGAATCCCTTACGGATACCGGCATCTGCCATTTTACCGTTGGACACTCCGGTTACTTCCAAACCGTAACCCAAGTTAAGTTGTCTCTTTAATTCGGAAGATACAGGTTTGAAAGCTGCACCCAACAGTTCCATTCCGGCATCTTTCACTACTTTCGTATTGCCTTGAGAGTTCTTCAGCGTCAATACAAACTCTTTCTCTTTCTTGTCACGGATTACCTTCACCTTTACTTTATCGCCCGGACGATGCTTAGCCAGCACTTCCTGCAAATCGGTAAACTTATGCACCTTCTTACCGTCAATACCGATGATAACGTCATCCGACTTCAACACACCGGCAGCAGAACCGCCTTCTACAACTTCGGCAATCAAGACACCTTCCTTCACACCGAGTTCGTCGGCTTTCTTCTTCATTTCCTCAGCCAGTCTTTCGTCCATTTGCAGGTCTGTGCCCAGTGTAGTACCGGTAATACCCAGCAAAGCACGCTGTACCGTACCGAACTGCTTCAAGTCCGCTACAACTTTCGTCATGATGCTGGTGGGGATTGCAAAGCCGTAGCCGGAGTATGCACCTGTCGGTGAATACAACATGGCGTTGATACCTACCAGCTCACCTCTTGCATTAACCAGCGCACCGCCACTGTTGCCCTGATTGATGGCAGCATCCGTCTGGATGAAAGACTGGATATTCGCAGCCTGTCCGTTGGACGCCGTTGCGCCGATGGCACGAGCCTTTGCACTGACGATACCGGCTGTTACGGTAGAGTTCAGGTTGAACGGGTTACCTACTGCCAACACCCACTCACCTACTTTCAGTTCGTCGGAGTTGCCTACCGGTACTGTGGGGAAATCGTCACCCTCAATCTTAATCAGCGCAAGGTCGGTGCTGGGGTCAGTACCGATGATGCGGCCTTTCAACTCGCGGTCATCGTTCAGTTTCACGGTAATTTCATCAGCACCCTCAACCACGTGGTTGTTGGTTACGATATAGCCGTCTTTGGAAATAATCACGCCAGAACCGAAACCTACGCGCGGCTGGGTCTGTATCTGACGCTGCTGTCCGCGACCGTCACCGAAGAAGAAGTCAAAAATATCCGGCATGCTCTGCACTGTCTGAGTCTTGCTCAACTGTTTGGCACGTATATGTACTACAGCATGAACCGAACTTTCTGCCGCTTGCGTCAGGTCAACAGGCTGCGCATCCGTTGCGTTATAAGCAGCCAACCGTAAATTATTAGGGTTCTGCTGGAACAATTCGCTGAATGTAGCAGACTTTTCCTTATTCTGCATTTTATAAGTGGTAACACCGGCCACTCCTGCACTCAGAACTACAATGGCTGCAACTCCAAGGATGTTTTTTGTTGTCTGTTTCATATTACTTTCTATTTTCTTTAATTGTTAATATTCAAATCTCATTTAACATTCTGACGTTAAAATAACGACAAAAATCGTTCTGTTATTCCGCTTGTCACTCTTTTTTGTTCTCTTTTAACAGTGAATATTTGGGACTTAACAGCGGTTAACGGCAGAGGCTGACAAATTAGCATTTATGCACGATTACAGTCTGTTAAAAGACTGACAGATAGACAAAACAAAAACGCACCATCCGTTTGCCTGTAACGGATGATGCGTTGAGGTTCAACAGATGATGCGTTTCACCTCAACACATCATCTGTTTTCAAGTTGTATGCCATGCCTTAATAATTAAGGTAATCAATGTCCATATGGTAACTCCATTGCGGAAAATAAAGGTTTCCACCTTCCCACTCTACCTCACCGCGCTGGAAATCTACGGTTTCGCTACGCGGATACTTCTTTTCGGGCACTAACGGCATGCCGTAATCGGTATTTACAATCATGCGCCAGGAGTCGATACCACCCAGGAAGAAATACTCTTCATCGGCATTGCGGGCAAAAGCCGGGATTCCGAACGATTGGTCTACAGGCACCCACCCTACACCTTCAAAATATACTTCCGCCCAATCGTGCAGGTTCCAAGCACGGGGATGCATCATGAACCCGCTCTGAAAATGTGCGGGAATGCCGCTGATGCGGCATAAGGTTATGAATAAAAGGCTGACCTGACCGCAATCTCCGTGACGGTTGTCCAATACATATTCCGGAATATTCTCAATCGTGGAATACTCGCGGGCAGATGCCCAGGGGAAGTGATCGTTAATCCAGCGGAAGATGCGCTTCGCCTTTAAATAAGGATTGGTTTCGCCGGCTGTCAATTTGGCAGCCAACTCACGCAGCCGCGGAGAGAAGACGATGTGTTTCTCCCGCTCGGCGGTATACTCTTTATAAAGAGCAGTAGTCGTATCATAAGGCAGAACATCTTCCGCACGCAGATTATGCCACTCTCCGCAGGAGGTATATTCAAATGTTTCGGAGAACACGGTAGGCTCTCCTTGTACCGCACGCTTTTCCATATAGAGCGTGCTATGTCGGCACTCTTGCGGAGAAAAGACATACTCCGGCTCACTGGCAGAGATAAACTTCACATCCCGCTGCCGGGCCTGGTCGGTACGGGGATAAGGCAACCAGCAGCGAACCAGCTTTCCGGCAGGAACGGCATTGGTGTCTACCGTCAGCGTATAAGTGACACGCATCCGCTTGGGAGCGACTATCGCCTTGTTTTCTTTCTTCACGGCGGTAATCACTTCGGGCAGATTCTCTTTGTTCACCTTCTCACTTCCGCTTAGAACAGTGCCTTCTTTGGCTATCTTTATATCATAGCAGGCAGAATCCACACGGAACAGATTAGGACCGGCATTACGGAAATAGCGTTTTTCGCCATCCAGAACCATGCACTCCAAAGCATTGGATGCTTCCCACTGACGCATCTGTTCGTCCGTTACATCAGGGATATACTTTCTGATATAGTCCTTGACCTGAGATTCCGTCAAACAAAAATCCGTAAGCAGACGCCGGTGCAAATCATCATCCCAACTGTATGGCCTGTTCTCCGGTTTCGTGCTGCAAGCAGAAACAAAAACAAACAAAAAGACAATATATAGCAGATTCTTCATGGATTATATAAGTAAATCAGTTTATATCAGGAGCACCTGTCACTGTATGGTTTCCGTACTTTTATATCTTCACGACTCCAATACCCGGCAAGTCCGGCAGTGTAATCTTTCCCTTTACAACTTCCATTCCCTTGAAACGGTCGTTGGCTATCAGCAAACTGCCGTCCAAATCGGCAAAATCAACTGCCGGAGAAAATTGTGCGGCCGCAGAAATGGCACACGAAGTTTCGGTCATGCACCCCACCATGACTTTCATGCCCAAAGCACGCGCCAGTGTCACCATCTTCCATGCCTCACGCATACCGGTACATTTCATCAGTTTGATATTGATACCGGTAAAAGCATCTTTCAGCCCTACTATATCCTTTAAGCGTTGGATGGATTCATCTGCAAATACCGGCAACGGACTTTGCCCGGTTACCCACGCAATATCATCCAATTGCTCTTTAGGCATGGGCTGTTCTATCATCACAATACCTTTCTCTTTCAGCCAGTGAATCATATCAAGCGCATAGTGTTTGTCTTTCCAGCCCTGATTGGCGTCAATGGCGATAGGCAGGTCGGTTACCGAACGGATGGTCTCGATCATCTCCTTATCGTTGTCGCGCCCCAGCTTCACCTTCAGGATATTGAACTGCCCGGCACACTCTTTGGTCTTTTCACGCACCACATCGGGCGTATCGATACCGATGGTAAAGGTGGTAGAAGGCGATTTCTCCTTATCCAATCCCCAGATTTTATACCAGGGGGCCTGCAACAATTTACCCACCAAATCGTGCAAGGCAATATCCACCGCAGTCTTGGCCGCCGAATCTCCTGCAGAGAGACTGTCTATATAACTCAGGATATCTTCCAGCCGGAAAGGTTCGGAGAACTGTCCGATAACATCCTGCACTTTCTTCAAGAAAGCCAGTACGCTGTCCATCGTGCCCAATTCGTGCTGCAGATAGGGCGGCATGGAGGCTTCGCCATAACCGATGATGCCGTCATACTCTATTTCGACCTGCACATCGGGAGTGGTGGTGCGCGAATAGGCAGCCACCGTAAACACATGACGCAACTTCAGTTCATACGGAAAGAAACGCAGCTTCATTTTAGGCGTAACGCCACTCTTATTGATATTGAACAAAGCAGGCGCCGCACCCTCACCTGCCAATACACTATTGATAGCCATGCCCGAACCTAAGGCGGCAAAGGCGGCGGTCTTTAAAAAGTCTCTTCTGTTTTGCATGTCATTTATAGTATTCATTGGTTTCCGTTGTATTTAATCCCTCTTCCTTATTTATATAAGGTAATACGCGCGTAGCGAACAGCAACCGCCCGAGATTGTACTCATCGAACAATTCATCTGCCGGGTCGAAACTGCTGATATGCACATCGCCCTGCGAATGGATGAAACGCTTGCCGCCAATATACATACCCACGTGTACGACCCGTTCTTTACGTTCTGGAGTTGCCTTGCGGCCGAAGAATATCAAATCGCCCGGTTGCAGGTTGGAGAAATCGGCTGCAATGTCTATATGCTCGCCCACATAAGCCTGCTGGGAAGCATCACGTGGTATAATGATGTCGTGCATAAAAAGTATGGTACGCATGAATCCGCTGCAATCCACACCTTTCGATGAAGTTCCCGCCCAAAGATAAGGTATTCCCATCATGGTGTGTGCCGTACGGATAATGCCGGCGGCATCCTGCTGCAAGCCGGAACGCCATTTCTTCTCGGGCATGGCTATGGATTTGGAGATGTATCCCCGGCGACCGTCGGGATAGGTCACCTTGTAGAAAGCTCCCTTGCTCCCTTCCCACTTCAAACGGTTGCCGGCCACAACGTCCGAAACCGTTTGTGAAGTTTGGTTCGGTTCGGAATAGACAAAACCGTAATGAGCGGTCACAACGATCTTTTCCGCCTTGTTCCACGCAGCCATTTCTTCTTCGGTCACCGGATGCACACCTACACGATGCACCCAGGCGATATAATTGTCGGGAGTCTGGATACGCACCCAGCCATCGCGCTGCAATACGCGCACTGGCATCCCCATCAGACTCTGTGTCATCATTTCCGATGAGAAATCCGGAGCGACACGCATATTTGCCACAGACACATTGATAATACCGCAGGTTTTGCCTTCCAGCCCCTTCACATCGGGAAGCAGTTCAAGACAGTCCATCACGGTATAGCCTTTTCTTGCCAGTTCCTTCAACAATGCGTTTTTCGCTTCTGCCGAAGTAGTGACGCCACGCAGCATCACATTCTTATCGGAAAAAGAATAATCTACATCCAGCAATGCCACACGCCTGTCCGGTGCAAACTGTTTTTTCAAACTGTCGGTGAGCTGTGCCACTTCTACCGGTATATTACGGTCTCCGGCTTCCGAAGCGACAGCAAAAAGAGTTATAAAGAGAAATACTGCAAAGAATGAGACAAACTTTTTCATGGACTATACGCATTTGGGAATTATTAATGTTAGCAAAGCTAACAATTTATTCTAAAAGAGATACATATTTTCAGTGTTTTTAAGAAATTACACAAATAAAACACCGATAACGAACAAATCACCGGTCACCTGACGTCAATCATTAAAAAATTCCTATCTTTGCACCTCAAAGCAGTTGGTCGGTCTGTCGCTTGCGCCTCGTGCGCATGAGGAAAGTCCGGGCAACACAGAGCATCCTACTTCCTAACAGAAAGCTGTCCGCGAGGGTAGAGTAACGTAGAAGAAAATAACCGCCATGCCTTCCGGGGTTGTGGTAAGGGTGAGAAGGTGGGGTAAGAGCCCACCGGTCTTGTGGCGACACAAGGGCCGTACGTCTTAGGAGTTGTAAGGTCATGTAAACCGACGTTATGAGAGTTGCTCGCTCCATGTCGGAGGGTAGACCGCTAAAGCCAGTATGGCAACATACGGCTCAGATAAATGACAGACGCCTTGATTTAATTGCTGAATCAGGGAACAGAACCCGGCTTACAGACCGACTGCTTTTTTAAATTAAAAATTAAAAATTGAGAATTAAGAAATAAAGCCCTTTCGGCATACTATCGTTTTTCAATTCTCGATTCTCATTTTTCAATTTAGCATGAACAAGCGCATTGCCACCCTTTGGAAATTCCTGACATACGACATCTGGCGTATTACAGAAGACGAAGTCACTAAAACGACTTTCTCCTTATATAATATTATCAAGACCATTTATCTCTGCATCAACCGCTTTACCAAGGACAGACTTGTAAACAAGGCATCGGCATTGACATATAGCACTTTACTGGCTATTGTACCTATCCTGGCCATTGTGTTTGCCATTGCACGCGGGTTCGGCTTCGACAATCTGATGGAGAGTCAAATCGTTCAGGGCTTCGGCGGCCCGTCGGAAACAACGGAAGTTATCTTCCAATTCGTCAACTCCTATCTATCGCAAACCAAAAACGGCATATTCATCGGCGTGGGCCTGATCATGTTATTGTGGACGGTGCTCAACCTGATTAACAACATGGAGATTACCTTCAACCGCATCTGGCAGGTAAAAAAAGCAAGAAGCATGTACCGTAAAATCACGGATTACTTCTCCATGCTCCTGCTGATACCCCTTCTGCTGGTAGTTTCGGGCGGTCTTTCCATATTTATGAGCACCATGCTGAAGAATGTGACAGACTTCACCCTGCTCGCTCCCATCGGCAAATTCCTAATCCGCCTCATACCTTTTGTGCTGACATGGGTGATGTTCACGGCACTGTATGTTTTCATGCCCAATACAAAGGTGAAACTCAAGCATGCGCTGATTTCGGGCATTCTGGCAGGTACGGCACACCAGGCATTCCAGTTCCTTTATATCAGCAGCCAGTTGTGGGTATCCCGTTACAACGCCATTTACGGTAGTTTTGCGGCACTTCCCATGTTCCTGCTGTGGTTGCAGATATCGTGGACCATCTGCCTTTTCGGAGCGGAACTGACGTATGCCGGACAAAACATCCGGAACTTCAGTTTCGATAAGGATGCACGCAACATCAGCCGCCGTTACCGCGACTTCATCTCCATCCTCATCATGTCGTTCGTAGCCAAACGTTTTGAAAAAAACGAACCGCCCTATACTGCCGAAGACATATCCGAGGAGTGCCAGATACCCATACGCCTGACCAACCAGACTCTTTATGAATTGCAGGAAATCAACCTTCTGCACGAAGTGGTGACCGATGCCAAAAGCCAGGACATCGCCTATCAGCCTTCCATGGACATCAGCAAGCTGAACGTTGCACTCCTGCTGGACAAGCTGGACACCCACGGTTCCGAGGACTTCAAGATAGACAAGGACAAAGAATTCCACGGGCAATGGGAAACACTGATGAAAGCACGGGAAGAGTACTACAAGAGTGCAAGCCAAGTGCTGCTGAAAGACCTGTAACGGTAGCTTTAATAATGGTTGTATGAAACAACCTTGTCCTTGGATTTCCTGGACTTCTTCCGTTTGTCTTTTGCCGGATAACCTATCGTGATGTCGAGCAACAGACGTTTATTGGCAGGAATGCCGGTAAGCTTCTTAATCTCCTTTTCATCGAACCAGCCCAGGATGCACGAACCCAGCCCCTCGCTTTCGGCAGCCAGCGTAATATGAGCGGTGGCAATGCCGATATCTATCAGAGGGAAATACTTGTCCTTAATCTTGGCGCCCAAGAAAGAAGTGATATTCATGGATTCTTCCACCACCAGAATATGTACCGGAGCATCTTTGGCAAACTTATTCATCCCCAATCCGGCAGTGGCCTTACCCACTTTTACAGCAAGTTCCGGATCGGTGATCACCACAAAACGCCACGGCTGGGCATTGCATGCCGAAGGCGACAGCCGGGCAGCTTCCAAAATACGTTCCAACTTCTCCGGCTCTACCGCACGGGACATATCATAAGCACGGTCGCTTTGACGTGAAGCGACCAATTGCAAAAAATCATTCATAATAAGATATGAGTTATGAATTATAAATTATGAGTTATAACTCTATTTATACTGTATCATTCTGCTGATATATTTACCGATGATATCGAATTCGAGATTCACTACGCTACCCACCTTGAAAGCGTGGAAATTGGTATGCTCGAAGGTATAAGGGATAATGGCTACCTGAAAGGTATCGTCCGTAGGATTGCACACGGTCAGGCTGACACCGTTTACGGTTACCGAGCCTTTATCCACGGTGATATAACCGCGCTTCGCCATTTCCTTATCAAAGGCATACCGGAACGTAAAGTAATAGCTGCCCTCGGCATCCTTTATGTCCACACAGGTTGCCGTTTGGTCTACGTGTCCCTGTACGATGTGTCCGTCCAAGCGGCCGTTCATCATCATGCTGCGCTCCACGTTCACTTCATCGCCTACTTTCAACAAGCCGAGATTGGAACGGTCCAGAGTCTCTTTCATCGCCGTCACCGTATAAGTATCATCCGTCATGCTGACAACCGTAAGGCATACGCCATTATGAGATACGCTCTGGTCTATTTTTAATTCATTTACGAACGAACACTTGAAAGTAAAGTGCACGTTTTCTTGGTCTCTGACCATAGCCACCAGTGTGGCACATTCTTCTACTATTCCGGAAAACATAAGCTTGTTACAATTTAAATTTAGATATTACCCGCATTGCGGATGCGACAAAGATACAAAAAGGGTCTCATATAGAAATGAAAAAAAGGAAGCTTTTCACAAAGCCTCCTTTTTCAGTTTTCAATAGGTATTAGTTTTTTTTAAGGTAAAAAGATTGTTTTCAGGATAACGTTGCAAAGATAGCCGCTTTTCAAGATACCAACCAAATTAAAAAACATGTCTTATAACATCTTTTCTGTAATTCTTTTGATTTTATTATCATTTCAAAGCAAATTTCTACATCTGCAATCGTTTTCAATGGGCAAATATAGGGCTATTTTCCATTAAACACTAAAAATATCCTAAAAAGTTGACTATTTCTTATCGTCCGTATAGTGTTCGTCCGTACGTCCGCTATGTTTCAGCACCTTCGCATCGATAAAAAACACTATTTCCTCGGCGATATTCGTAATATGGTCTCCGGAACGTTCCAGCTTACGGAAAACACTAACCAGATTCAGACAAGAGAGTGCACTTTCGGGATGCTTGCCGATATAATCTGCCAGAACAGCAGTGGCATTTGCATTGATTTCATCCAGCAGGTTATCTTTGGCGAATACCGCGGTTGCCAGTTCCTGACTTTCTTCCTGAAGAGCTCTTTTGGCAAGTTCAAGCATAGCCGAAACTTGATTTATCATCTCCTCCAGGCGCAGTTCCTTCACCAGTCCGCTTGCCAGAATCGGTTCCTTGCAATTCAGCGCAAAGCGGGCTATGCCTTCGGCGAAATCGCCCAAACGCTCCAGGTTCGTATTGATTTTGAGCATGGCAAGCACAAAACGCAAGTCGATAGCGACAGGATTATAGAGGGCGATGATGTCTTCTATATCACTGTCTATCTTGAGTTCGAAGGCATTGACACGACGCTCGCGCACCAATACCTGCTGTGCCAGCTCGCGATCCAAAGTCAGTACGGCTTCTCCGGCACGGCCGAGCTGATTATACACTAAAGTCCACATTTCGTCTATTTCTTTTTTCAGCAAGACGAGCTCTGATTCGATAAACTGCACCATAATGTTTTTTCTATTTCAAAATTATCAATTGCCTAATCATATCACTTGTTCCAACGCATGAAACTGTCCGTACCAAGGCATGGTATCGCCCGTACCACGGCATGAAACTCACTGTACCAAAGGGTGGTACTGTCCGTACCAACGCGTGGTACGAGAAGTACCAAGCCGTGAAATTCCCCGTACCAACGCGTGGTATTTTTTCATATTGCCTACGTTTTTCCGCGTACAAAGAAACAAAGGAAATATTAAGGCAGTATGACTATCGTTTGAAGGAAATGTTTCAAACATGTTACAAAACCGTTACAATACACACAAATCCGCCGCATGTAACAAGAATGCAACATGCGTTGCTTTAATTCGCATGCAAAAAACTCCGGCTTTCACGGTTCGTGTCTGCCGCCTTCCGGACAGGAAATCACTAAAAAAGAGCGGATATATTCCCGTGAAATAACGATATACGAAAAAATAGTCGTATTTTTGCACCACTATACGAATAACAATAGCATTATGGCAGAAATAAAAAGCGAAGAAACAAGCGAAAAGAAGAGCCTGAACTTCATTGAACAAATAGTAGAGAACGACTTGAAAGAGGGTAAAAACGACGGAAAGGTACAGACACGTTTCCCGCCGGAACCTAACGGTTATCTTCACATCGGACATGCCAAGGCCATTTGTCTGGACTTCGGCATTGCCGCCGCACATGGCGGGGTCTGCAACCTGCGTTTCGATGACACCAACCCCACCAAAGAAGATGTGGAATATGTGGAAGCCATCAAGGAAGATATTCAATGGCTGGGTTACCAGTGGGGCAACGAATACTATGCCTCCGACTACTTCCAGCAGTTATGGGACTTCGCCATCCGCCTCATCAAAGAGGGCAAAGCATATATCGACGAGCAGACATCCGAGCAGATTGCCGCTCAAAAAGGCACTCCTACCCAACCCGGTGTGGAAAGCCCTTACCGTAACCGCCCCATCGAGGAGACACTCGAACTGTTCCAAAAGATGAATACCGGCGAGATAGAGGAAGGCGCCATGGTGCTCCGTGCCAAAATCGATATGGCAAGTCCCAACATGCACTTCCGCGACCCGATTATCTATCGCGTGGTGAAACATCCGCACCACCGTACGGGCACTACCTGGAAAGCTTACCCGATGTACGACTTCGCTCACGGACAAAGCGACTACTTTGAAGGTGTAACCCACTCCTTGTGTACGCTGGAATTCGTTCCTCACCGTCCGTTGTACGACCTCTTTGTAGATTGGGTAAAAGAAGGAAAGGACCTGAACGACCACCGTCCTCACCAGTACGAATTCAACAAGCTCAACCTGAGCTATACACTCATGAGCAAGCGCAACCTGCTGACTTTGGTGAAAGAAGGCCTTGTCAACGGCTGGGACGACCCCCGTATGCCGACTATCTGCGGTTTCCGCCGTCGCGGCTATTCACCCGAGTCCATTCATAAGTTCATCGATAAAATCGGTTATACCACTTACGATGCCCTCAATGAATTTGCCTTGCTGGAGAGCGCCGTACGCGAAGACTTGAACGCACGCGCCACCCGCATATCCGCAGTATTGAATCCGGTGAAGCTCGTCATCACCAATTATCCGGAAGGGCAGGTTGAGGAAATGGAAGCCGTCAACAACCCGGAACGTCCGGAAGAGGGCAGCCACAACATCGAATTCAGCCGCGAACTGTGGATAGAACGCGATGACTTCATGGAAGATGCTCCGAAGAAATATTTCCGCATGACTCCCGGACAGGAAGTTCGCCTGAAAAGCGCATACATCGTGAAGTGTACCGGCTGTAAGAAGAACGATGCAGGAGAAATCACAGAAGTATACTGCGAATACGACCCTGACAGCAAAAGCGGCATGCCCGGCGCTAACCGCAAAGTAAAAGGCACGATTCACTGGGTGAGCTGCGCACACTGCCTGCAAGCCGAAGTCCGCCTTTATGACCGGTTGTGGAAAGTGGAAAATCCGCGCGACGAACTGGCAGCCATCCGCGAAGAAAAGAATTGCGATGCGCTGACCGCCATGAAGGAAATGATAAATCCGGATTCTCTGAACGTATTGCCATGCTGCTATATCGAGAAATTTGCCGCCGGTATGAAGCCCCTCTCCTACCTGCAGTTCCAGCGTATCGGTTACTTCAATGTAGACCGCGACTCTACACCGGAGAAAATGGTGTTCAACCGTACCGTAGGCTTGAAAGATACTTGGGGGAAAATCAACAAATAATATAACATTAATGAGTAAAAAGAACCTGTTGTCCGGAAGAGACAAGGAATTGCAAGAACTTGCAGAACAATACGAAGCAGCGAAAGCTGAGAACAAACCTATCTATCTGGATGCAGACGATTTAGCCGACCTTGCCGACTGGTATGCCATGCACAGAAAAAACAGCCAGGCTACCGAAGTCGTAGAATACGGTCTGAGCTTACACCCCGGCAGTACACCTCTGTTGGTAGAGCAGGCTTATCTCTTCATGGACGCCCGGGAAAGGGATAAGGCCAAACAAGTGATAGAGGAAATAACCGAAGATTATTCCTCGGAAGTAAAAGTACTGAAAGCCAATATTCTCTTGGGCGAAGGCAAAATAGATGAAGCGGAACAACTCCTTGACTCCATAGAAGACAAAGAGGACCTGGCCAACATCGTGGACGTATCCTATATGTATATTGATATGGGGTATCCCGATAAGGCTGTACCATGGCTGACAAGGGGATTGGAAAAATATGCCGAGGAAGAAGAGTATCTGGCCGTTACAGCCGACTGTTTCCTGGCGCAAGGCCTGAAGGATAAAGCCGAAATGTTCTATAACAAGCTGATAGACAAGAATCCTTATTCAGCCCCTTATTGGTTCGGACTGGCACGTTGCTATTTCGAACAGCAACTGTTTGACAAAGCCATTGAGGCATGCGACTATGCAATCGTGTCAGATGAAGAATTTGCCGATGCCTATATGATGAAAGGACATGCTTTCTATCAACTTGGAAATGAAGAAAGCGCGCTTGAAAATTATACCCTGGCAGAAAAGTATAAAGCCGTCAGCCCCAATTTCCTTCATATGTTCATCGGATTCAATGAAATATCCAAAGGACACTGGGAAGAAGGATACCGGCATCTTGAATTGGTCATACACAGTAAAGATACCGACTCAACGATGTTGCCGTCTTTATATGCGCATGTAGCGATTTGCCTCTATAACTTAGGCGAAAAGCGTCAGGCCGACCTGTTTTTCAAGAAAGCCCATGAGATAGGCCCGAAAGATGCAGAACCCTATCTGATTGAGGGAGGTATGTATATGGAAAAAGGAGATTTCGACAAAGCTGTAAAGAAATGGGCTTTGGCTTTAGAGTGTGCCCCGTGTGCCGATACTTGGAATGAAATCGGCATGAGCAGCATGGAAACGGGCCATATACAATATGCCCAAACGGCTTTTGAGCAGGTTAAGAAACTGGAGCCCGACTTCGAGAATATCAACGAGAAGCTGACCGCCCTTTATCTGTTACTCGACGACATGGAGAACTTCCTAAAGTACAACCAGCTTTGCGCACACCCGTTTCAGGCAAAAGACCTGGAAAACATGCTGGATTTGCTGGATTGTAAAAACCGGGATGAAATGATAAAAAGAGTGAAAGAGATATTTGGCGGGTCAGGTTTATTTTAAAGACATAAACAAATTATTAATCACAAGTATTATATATGGAATCATCTGCAGAACTTATCAAATGGGTTTTAGAAAATCTGAATTATTGGGTAGTTACCATCTTCATGACTATCGAAAGTTCATTTATCCCATTTCCATCGGAAGTTATAGTGCCGCCAGCTGCATGGAAAGCGATGACCGATGACAGTATGAATATCTTCCTTGTCGTTATTTTCGCAACTATCGGCGCAGATCTCGGCGCACTCATAAACTACTATCTTGCACGTTGGCTGGGTCGTCCTATTGTCTATAAATTTGCCAACAGCCGTTTCGGGCATATGTGCCTGATTGACGAAGCGAAAGTACGCCATGCCGAAGAGTACTTCAGGAAGCATGGCGCCGCATCCACATTCTTCGGACGTCTTATCCCCGCAGTACGGCAGCTTATCAGTATTCCGGCCGGACTCGCCGGCATGAAATTAGGCTCGTTCCTGCTTTACACAACGCTCGGTGCGGGAATCTGGAACACGATACTGGCGCTGCTCGGCTATTTTATATACCGGTTCACAGACATCAAGACAACCAACGATGTCTATGTATTGGCTACGGAATACAGCCACGAAATCGGTTATGTCATTCTGGCAGTTGCGGTATTCGTTGTAGGTTTCCTGATTTATAAAGGAATAAAACAGAAAAAATAAGAATAAAAAACGGTGGATAAAGACAGTCCTTCTTCATCCACCGTTTTTTTATTGTATAGTTAAGTCCCAAGCGGTTATTTCCTAACTGCCGCAATCGCCTTTTCATAGTCCGGCTCTTGCGTAATCTCCGGTACGAGTTCCGTATAGGCAATCTTTCCATCTTTACCGACAACAATCACCGCCCGCGCCAGCAAACCGCTTAACGGTCCGTCTACCATACGCACGCCATAGTTTTCATCAAAATCCGAGCAACGGAAATCGGACAAGGGAATTACGTTCTCAATACCTTCCGTCGTACAAAAACGGGCATGTGCAAAAGGCAGATCCTTTGAAACAGCCAATACCACCGTATCCGGCAAACCGGCAGCCAATTCATTGAATTTGCGTACGGAAGTGGCACATACGCCGGTATCCAGACTCGGAAAAATATTAAGAATTACATTCTTCCCGTTCAGTTCTTTCAAAGAGAAAGAAGATAAATCCGTCTTTACCAACTCGAAATCAGGAGCGACTGCTCCCACTTTTATAAACTCACCGATAACTTTTACCGGTTGTCCCTTAAATTTTGTTGTAGCCATAATTTTATCAATTTATACAATAGAGTAACAAACGGGATGCTGAAAAAGTTCAATAAAACTTTTCATACCACAGATTGTTATTCCCCCAACGAACTTATAATAATCACTTTTAAATTAAGATTTACATGAAAACAATTTTTGATGAGCTGAAACAGGAAGTAAAAAACTGGTGGGTTTCACTTATTCTCGGCATCCTGTATGTAGCCGTAGCTCTGGGGCTAATGTTCTTCCCTTTTAACGGATATGCCGCATTGAGTATTTTATTCAGCATCTCGATGCTGGTCAGCGGTTTGCTGGAAATTGCCTTTGCAGTAAGCAACCGCCAAAGGGTATCCAGCTGGGGCTGGTATCTGGCAGGAGGAGTCATTGATATGATTTTAGGACTCTACCTGGTGACTTATCCTGTGCTGAGCATGGAAGTCATTCCGTTTATCATCGCCTTCTGGCTGATGTTCCGGGGATTTTCCTCGGTAGGCTATGCAATGGACTTAAAGAGGTACGGGACAAAAGAGTGGGGCTGGTATACTGCATTCGGCATTCTTGCCATCGTATGCTCGCTTATTATCCTGTGGCAACCGACGGTCGGAGCTATCTACGCCGTTTATATGATTTCGTTTGCATTCCTTATCATAGGATTCTTCCGTATCATGCTCTCTTTCGAACTGAAGAATCTGCACAAACGAAGTTTCCGGAACTCTTAATTCGCCACAGATTACACAGATATGTACAGATTAGATATTCTTAAGCAAATCTCAGACGCTTAAAATCCGTCTGTAATAATCGGCATAATCCGCAGTGAATCACAGCACATCCCGGTTAGAGACTTCCGGTTTATCTTTTATGATGCAGAAAACGGAACATGGTTGTTCTGGACACTCCCATCCGCCGGGCGAGTTCAGAACAGGATGTTCCTTTCTTCTGCTCTTTAAGCAATTGTTTCTTGTTCTCCGCAAGTATCTTCATCTTAGGCATATCCCCCTTTTTACGCCCCAGGTGCTTTCCTTCCTGCTTTCTACGGGCCAGCGCCTCTTTAGTACGCATTGAAATCAGATTACGCTCTATCTCGGCCATCAGTCCGAATGCAAACCCCAGCACTTTGCTGTTAATGTCATTCTGAAAAACGTATCCTTCTTTGGTGCTGTACAATATCACCCCCTTTTTTATACACGAATTGAGAATAGTCATAATCTCAAGCAGCGTACGGCTGAGCCGTGATATCTCCGTAACAATCAAAGAATCGCCTGGACGCATCTTATCCAACACCCCCGACAACTTACGTTCTTTACTGCTGACGCTTCCGCTGACCGTTTCCGTATACCACTTGTCAATGCTCATCCCGTTCCTTTCGGCGAAGCGTACAATTTCCTCTCGCTGGTTTTCCAAAAACTGTTTTTCTGTACTTACTCTTAAATAAGCTACTACTGCCATAAATTTTGTTGTTGTTTTATTGGTTTAACGCCGCCAAAGAACGGTTATTCCAATAAAATAGCCAACCGGTCCGTCATATCCTTTGCCAACCGTTTTCAAAATACGGGTTTGTTCCCAAACAGACGCCAAACAGATAAAAAGTTTTGCATTAACATAATCTTCTTCCGGCTATATCAAACATTTTTCCCCTTTTTCGTTTATCTTTGTACATCCTTTCATGATAAAAAAGGAAAGGGTTTCTTCAGCAAGCCGCAAAAGGCAGGAAGAGGAAACAATCATTTACTAATTAAAATACTAACTAAAATCAGAAGATTATGGCAATGCATACATGGTTTGAGTGTAAAATCCGTTATGAAAAAACAATGGAAAACGGAATGAACAAAAAAGTTACCGAACCTTATCTGGTAGATGCACTCAGTTTTACGGAAGCGGAAGCACGTATCATCGAAGAGATGACACCGTTTATTTCAGGAGAATTCACGGTATCGGACATCAAACGTGCCAACTACAGCGAACTGTTTCCATGCGAAGAGGAAGCTGCCGACCGTTGGTTCAAATGCAAGCTGGTTTTCATCACATTGGATGAGAAAAGCGGTGCTGAGAAAAAAACGTCTACTCAGGTATTGGTGCAGGCAGCCGACTTGCGTGATGCGGTAAAGAAGCTGGATGAGGGCATGAAAGGCACAATGGCCGACTACCAAATTGCATCGGTAGCGGAAACCGCCATCATGGATGTATATCCGTACAGCGCAGAACCGGATGACAAGCCGGAAGTATAAGAACCTGAAAATTTCATTTCACAGATTATCATATATACGATGAGTATTGCAGAAAACATAAAACAAGTACTGAGCGAACTACCTGATGGGGTGCGGCTGGTAGCTGTTTCCAAATTTCACCCCAACGAGGCCATAGAGGAAGCTTATAGCGCAGGGCAGCGTGTGTTCGGAGAAAGCAAGGTGCAGGAAATGACTGCCAAATACGAGAGCCTTCCCAAAGATATCGAATGGCATTTCATCGGACATCTGCAAACGAATAAAATCAAATATATCGTACCCTATGTTACTCTGATTCATGGAGTGGATTCCTACAAACTCCTCACCGAAATCAACAGGCAGGCAGCCAAGGCCGGACGAACCGTAAACTGCCTGCTTCAACTGCACATAGCACAAGAAGAGACCAAATTCGGTTTCAGCTTCGACGAATGCCGGGAGATGCTTGCGGGCGATGAATGGAAAAAGCTCGGCAATGTCCGGATATGCGGACTTATGGGCATGGCTACGAATACGGACAATACCGAACAAATCAAAGCTGAATTCCGTTCATTAAACAACTTCTTCCAAGAGGCTAAAGCCACCTGGTTTTCCAATGCAGAGTGGTTTCGGGAGCTGTCAATGGGAATGTCCCATGATTACCATGAGGCCATTGCCGCCGGCAGTACCCTGGTACGTGTAGGAAGTAAAATATTTGGAGAAAGAATATATTAATACCTAATAACTGTTATTATGGCAACATTAGAAACCACCTTTGCAGGGTTAAAACTTAAAAACCCGATTATTATCAGCAGTTCCGGACTTACCGACAGTGCCGCCAAGAACCAAAAGCTCTACGAAGCCGGAGCAGGAGCCATTGTACTCAAGTCTCTTTTTGAGGAACAAATCATGATGGAAGCCGATTGGCTTGGAGATCCCAACATGTATCCGGAAGGAAGCGATTACCTGGTAGGATACATACGCGAACATAAACTGGGCGAATATTTGAATCTGATCAAAGAAACCAAGAAAGTCTGTGACATTCCTGTCATTGCCAGCATCAACTGCTATCAGGATGCTGACTGGATTGAGTTTGCCAGAAAGATAGAAGAGGCCGGAGCAGATGCTTTGGAAGTCAATATCCTTGCTTTGCAAACCGACATACAATATGCTTACGGTTCTTTTGAACAACGTCATATCGACATCTTGAGCCATATCAGGAAAACAGTCAATATTCCTGTTATCATGAAATTGGGAGACAACCTCACCAATCCGATAGCACTCATCGACCAGCTCTATGCCAATGGTGCGGCGGCAGTAGTAATGTTCAACCGGTTCTACCAGCCGGATATTGATATTGAAAAAATGGCTCAAAGTGCCGGAAGCGTCTTCAGCACAGATGCCGATTTATCCAAATCCTTACGTTGGATAGGTATCGCTTCCGCGGCTGTGAGCAAGCTGGACTATGCGGCATCCGGCGGCATACATGCTCCCGAAGGAGTAGTAAAAGCTATCTTGGCGGGCGCTTCGGCAGTAGAGATATGTAGCGCACTCTATCAGAATTCTTACGCCATCATCGAAGAGTACGTCCGCTTCCTGAGCGCATGGATGGAACGCAAAGGGATGGAAAACATCGGTCAGTTCAAAGGCATGCTGAATGTAAGCGACCTGAACGGTATAAATACTTTCGAACGTACCCAGTTCCTGAAATACTTCTCGGCACGCAAATAATAAAAATATGGCATACTAATAAAAACGGATGGTGCTTACCAGTGGGGCATCATCCGTTTTTTTATGTCACACTCTCCGCCTTCACCAGGAAAGGCAAAGCAGCAGATACTACATCAAATTACTTGCCAGTTCGCTCAGCTGGCTACGCTCTCCCTTCACCAGATTGACATGGGCAAACAGGTTCTGGTCTCTCATGCGGTCTATCATATAGACAAGCCCGTTGGACTGGCTGTCCAGATACGGTTGGTCAATCTGTTGGATGTCGCCCGTGAATACCATCTTCGTCCCTTCGCCGGCACGTGTTATAATGGTTTTTATTTCGTGAGGAGTAAGGTTCTGCGCTTCGTCGATGATACAGTAGGTCTCGCTCAGGCTGCGCCCGCGGATAAAGGCGAGGGCTTCAATGACAAGCTGGTCGCTTTTCTGCATATCTTCCAACCTTTTCACTTCGCTTGAGTTAGATGCGAACTGATGCTTGATTACATTCAGGTTATCAAACAACGGCTGCATATACGGAGCTACCTTTTCATTGGCATCACCCGGCAAGAAACCTATATCTTTATTGGACAATGCAACGATAGGACGCGCCAGCAGGATTTGCTTATAGTCCGTCAGCTTGCCCAAAGCGGCTGCCAGTGCCAACAGGGTCTTACCCGTTCCTGCCTTGCCGGTGAGAGCCACCAGCTTGATGTTCGGGTCATTCAATACCTCGAAAGCAAAACTCTGTTCGGCATTACGCGGTTCGATGCCGTAATTCTTTGTCTTATTGACACGGCAAACGGAATGGGTAAAAGGATTGTAGCGGGCAAGCACGCTGCTGCGGTCGCTCTTCAGGATAAAACATTCGTTGGGGTGAATAACATCCTTGAAGTCGAATTCGCTGATGTCCAACCCTTCCTTAGAGGAATAGATGCGGTCTATCAGAGTCGGGTCAACCCCTTCGAACACTTCGTTCGACTTTTCAAATATATCTACGTTAATAACCTTGTCGTTGATATAGTCCTCGCACAGCAGACCGATAGAGCGCGCTTTCATACGAAGGTTGACATCCTTGGTGACAAGAATGGATTTCATATTCGGCTTCTTCACGGTCAGCCAGTCAACGACAGAAAGTATCTGATGGTCGGGAATACGTTCCGGGAAAGAGTCGTGCACGCGGGGCGAATCTACCGAACCCGCCACCACGAACAGGCGTCCCAGACCTTCGCCCAGCGGAGCGCCTTTGGTAAAAAGGTTATCGTCGGTAATCAAGTCGAGCTCACGGACAAACTCACGGGCATTGAAATTTATCTGCTCGTTGCCCTTCTTGAATTTATCGAGTTCTTCAAGCACTACAATGGGAAGATAAATATCGTTCTCTTGAAAATTCTTCAAACAGTTATAATCGTGAAGGATAACATTGGTATCAATCACAAAGTTTTTCTTAGCTCCCATACTCTTTAGATTTAAATTGTTTATACCTCATACCGACAATATAAAATAAAGCAAGCATACACACTTAAATAAAATTGCCTTATCTTTGCCGTTCCTAAAGATAACACTTTAATAAGGAGAAAGGGTTGCTTTCCCGTTAATTTTTATAAAAGATGGACTATCAGAACACTTTAACTTACTTATATAACAGCGTACCCATGTTCCAGCAAGTGGGCGGTTCGGCATACAAAGAAGGTTTGGAAAACACGCGCATATTAGACGAACATTCCGGGCACCCCCACCGTTCGTTCCGCACAATCCACGTGGCAGGAACCAACGGCAAAGGCTCCTGTTCTCATACATTGGCTGCCATATTGCAGGAAGCGGGATACCGCGTGGGCCTTTACACCTCTCCCCACCTGGTGGATTTCCGCGAACGCATCCGTATAAACGGCTCTCCCATACCCGAAGAGTATGTAGTGCACTTTGTAGAAAAAGAACGTGACTTTTTCGAGCCTCTGCACCCTTCTTTCTTTGAATTGACCACTGCGATGGCATTCCGCTATTTTGCCGATGAGAAAGTGGATGTAGCCGTTATAGAGGTCGGACTGGGTGGCCGGTTGGACTGTACGAACATCATTCATCCGGATTTGTGCATCATAACCAACATAAGTTTCGACCATACCCAGTTCTTGGGCGACACATTGGCAAAGATAGCGGGAGAAAAGGCAGGTATCATCAAACCCGGCATTCCCGTAGTCATTGGCGAAACCACCCCCGAAACCAAACCGGTTTTCCTGCAAAAGGCCACAGCAGAGAAAGCCCCTGTCGTATTTGCAGAAGAAAGGATGAACAACGATTATCCCGGACTGAAAACAGAGTTGCAGGGACTTTATCAACTAAAAAACACACGCACCATCCTCACAGCCTTGCCATTGCTGAAAGAGGCCGGATACCGCATTGACGAAAGGAGTGTGCGCAACGGCTTCGCCCGTGTCTGCGAACTGACGGGATTAATGGGACGCTGGCAAAGGCTGCAAGAGGCCCCCACCCTGATATGTGATACCGGTCATAATGTGGGCGGCATTACCTACATCGTAGAACAACTGAAACAGCAAACCTACCGCCAGCTCCATATCATCATAGGAATGGTCAATGACAAAGACATCAGCGGTGTGCTTGCCCTGCTTCCCAAAGATGCTGTATACTACTTCACCAAAGCCAGCGTAAAACGCGCCCTTCCGGAAGAGGAGCTGTGCAGGCTCGCTGCCCAAGCAGGCTTACAGGGAAACTGTTATCCGGATGTTCCTGCCGCCGTAACTGCCGCGCAAGAAAAAAGCCACCCCGAAGATTTTATCTTCGTAGGTGGCAGCAGCTTTATCGTGGCAGATTTATTAGCGAACCGCGATGCACTCAATCTCCACTAAGGCGTCTTTCGGAAGCGCCTTTACGGCAACAGCCGAACGCGCGGGAAAGTCTCCCTCAAAATAAGTGGCATATACCTTATTCATGTCGGCAAACAAAGACATATCCGCCAGGAAAACGGTAGTCTTCACGATATTCGCCATGCCCAATCCTGCCTCTTCCAGAATGTGCTTTACATTCTCCAACGACTGGCGGGCTTGGGCTTCCGCGCCTTCCGCCATCGCTCCGGTAGCAGCATCAATAGGCAACTGACCCGATACGAACACCATTCCGTTTGCTTCAATAGCCTGACTGTAAGGGCCGATTGCCCCCGGAGCTTTTTGACTACAAATTACTTTTTTCATAATTTCACTCTTTTATCTGTTCATTATCAAATATATAGTATCTTTTCCTACTATATTCAAAAAAAAATCAGGAGACTCGTGCAGTATTTCCCAGAATCGTGCATTTATATATACGAATACACGAAAGAAAAATTTCATTCATAACCTGTTAATACCTAGACTTAACTTATATTTTAGCATGGGGAAGTTTCCCAAACAAAGGCTCTGCTTGTGAAAGCGGAGCCTTTATTTTGTTAAGTATACCGTTTATTTACAATGCTTTTCAATCAGTCCGTCCACGTTCGGGTCGCCCAATTCCTTTGCCTTGGCAAAACTTTGGCACGCTTCCTGCTTCTTTTTCATCTGCAACTGTGCAATTCCCATAAGCCGATAGGCTTCGGCATATTTAGAATCAATAGCCAAAGCATCCTGCAACACTTTCAAGGCTTCTTCATTACGCCCTACACGGATATTGACCACGGCAAGCTCTGCACGGTAGGTCAGGTCTTTCGGACTCAGCTCAATAGCCTTCTCCATATCATTCAGTGCACGCTGGAACTGTTTGGCCTTCAAGGCAGCCTGCTCACGATAATAATAGAACACATCATTCACCTTGCCGTTTACTGCTTTATAATAAGCATCGTAATCAAGCATGGCGGCACGCGCCTGATTGGCGTTCATGCGGGCTTGGGCACGTTCCAACAAGTAAGGGGCGGCTTCTTCCGTGTACGGTTCGGTGAAACGTACCACACAACTGTCCATAAGTGCCAGCACTTCTTCTGCCGGCGCTTTCATCAGTTCCTTCGTCTTGGCTGCACTGAAAAACGTTGCCGCCGACGCTATATCGGACTGATTAACCTTTTCGTAGCATGCCAAAGCTGCCGCATAATCCTGCTTTGCAAACAAAATATCTCCTTCGGTCTGTACATACACCGGAAGCTCCTGAACGGCAATCGCTTTTCTTATTTCATCCACGGCCTTATCGTAAGACCAGTCCTTATAGGGCTTTTCCGGATTACCCAGCATATAATTGTATATCAGTTTGGCACGGTTGTAATATACGTCGTCTTTCTTTTGAGCCACACTCAGGGCTTTATCCATATCCGCCACGACCTTATCCATCGAGGCATCATCCTTGGAACGGTATATCCGGTTGGTGGCACGGCGCACATAGCCGTCCGCACTGTTCGGATATTCAGCGATGAAATCGTCCAACAGTTCTGCATACTTCTCCGGAGCAACCTGTGAGGAAGCCATGAAGAGAAACACCAGCGCCTGTTCTTCCGTATCGGGCAGTGCTTTCTTAATGCCGATATTCTTTAAAGTCATATCGCTGAAAGAAAATGCAGAAACATTCTGTTCCATGGCAAAATCGGCATCTACCGCATAACATATTGTAGCGGTATCGGCGCCGGATGACTTCTGTGCAAGCGCAAAGACCTGTCCTTCTTCGGTCATCACGGGACAGCTCACCATCTTGTCCTTCAGGCGCAGATTGAGCGTATAGTAGTGATACTTTCCGGAGAATTCATCCGCAGCTTTCACTTGTCCGGCAGTATAGGAACGGTCTTTCTGTGTGGAATAAGGCAGGATATACACATTGGCGCCCACAGTCGGAGCCGCGGTTGCCGGATTCAATGCCGGGACTTTTTTGGTGGATATACCTACACGGAATTTAATGACATCGTACATATCATTCGCACCCATAATAGAAACTACCGGCATCTGTACGCCTTCCGAATTCACGACCACCGCCCGTTGCGCTCCTTCGAACAAAGAACAATCGGACAAGGCCACACCGTCTTCCGTCACAAAGAAACCGTTTCCGGTATTCAAAATCTTATCATTCTCGCCATAAGTAATCACCGAGAATACGGCACGTTTGGCTTTATCCACCCATTTGGGAGCTTGTGCCATGCTCCACTGTACCTCCAAAAGGCATAGAGCGGAAAGCAGGAAAATCTTCTTTTTCATATTCAGTTCGTTCTTTGTTTCACAGCTTCATAAATCAGGATACCCGCCGCAACGGATACGTTAAGAGACTCAATCGTACCCAGCATCGGAATCTTTACCCATTCGTCGCAAAGTGCAAGGTTATCGTAAGAGACCCCCTTGTCCTCGGCACCCATGATGATACACATAGGACCTGTGTAATCGGCTTTTGTGTAATCGTAATCACCCTTTTCCGTAGCAGCCACTATATGGAAACCGCTGCTTTTAAGAAACTGCAAGGTATCTTTCAGGTTCTGTTCGCGGCATACGGGCAAGGTATGCAACGCACCTGCCGAAGTCTTTACCGCATCGGCATTCACCGTTACGCTATTCTTGGCGGGAATAATAACGGCATCCACCGCCGCACACTCGCAAGTACGGGCTATCGCTCCGAAATTACGCACATCCGTTATGCCGTCCAGCATCACAAACAACGGATTCTTGCCTTCCTCAAAAAGGAACGGCACAAGGTCTTCCGTTTTCTGATAGGTCACGGCGGAGACAAATGCTATCACCCCCTGATGGTTCTTACGAGTAATGCGGTTGATACGCTCCACCGGCACACGTTGTACGGGAATCAAAGTTCCCTTTAGAGCGGCAAACAATTCTTTGGACAAGTCGCTCTGAATATCCTTCTTCACCAATATCTTGTCAATGTCCTTACCTGCCTGAACAGCTTCTATCACGGCACGAACGCCGAAAATCATTTCACTTTTATCTATCATTGTATCTTATTGTTTTTTTTGTTCTACTTTAGCCGGCTAAAGTACTACACTACGATTGTAAACCTCTACTTTACAACCGTAAAGTACTACATTAGTCAGACGATGCCCAACAGTACCTTGGCATTGTTCAGCGCGGCATCGGTCAGGGTGGCTCCACTCAGCATATGCGCAATCTCCCCTACCCGTTCCTCATCCGTCAAACGGCGGATGTGGCTGTTGGTTTCCGTTTCATTATCCTGTTTATACACCTTATAATGGGCACGTCCGCGGGCAGCTATCTGCGGCAGATGCGTGATACTGATAACCTGGCGGTCGCTATCGCCCATTTCCTGCATAATATCCGCCATGCGGTCGGCTATCTCACCGGACACTCCCGTGTCTATTTCATCGAACACGATAGTGGGCAGCTTCACCGCTCCGGCTATCATTGCCTTGACAGACAGCATGACACGGGCTATCTCGCCCCCCGAAGCTACCGAAGAAATATTCTGCAAAGCCCCGTTCTTGTTGGCAGAGAAAAGGAAGTTCACCGTATCCGCCCCCTGTGCACCCGGCTCCTTGCGTGCACCTATTTCCACCTGAAAACGGACATTGGGCATGCCCAGCGGTATCAAGCGGGCTGCCATCTGCTTTTCAACCTCACGGGCTGCGGCGGTACGCAATCCCGTAAGTACCGCTGCCTGCCGCTTCACCTTATCATATAAGGCTTCGCTACGGACTTTCAACGTTTCAATCTGTTCATCCGATGAAGTGATGTTGGACAGTTTGGCGGCATAATCATCCGCCAGAGCCAGAAGCTCGTCCACCGTAGAGACGCGATGCTTCTGCTGGAGAGTATAAATCAGGTTCAAACGTCCGTTCACCTCTTCCAGCCGGGCAGGGTTAAATTCTATCTCCTCTTCTTTTCCCGAAATCTCCTGAGAAATATCTTTCAGCTCGATGTAACTGCTTTCCAGCCGTTCGGCAAGTTCCCCGGCGGCAGGATATACTTTCTGCAAACCCGTCATTGTATTCAGGCACTCTTTCAGTACGGAAAGCAGGCCGCCCTCATCGGAGTTCATCGCCTGACCGGCACGGAACAGTCCGGCCTTTATCTCTTCGGCATGGCTCAGCGTATCGGCCTCCTGCTCCAGTTCCTCCTGTTCTCCGGCAGCCAGATGCGCATCCTCCAACTGCTCCAACTGAAAACGGATGTAATCTTCGTCCGCCTTGTTCTTTTCGGCCTGTGCAACAAGCTGTTCCAAATCCTGCTGCACCTGCTTCCATTCCCGGTGGAGAGAGCGGTATTTACTTAGCTCGTCTTCGTCATGCGCCAGCAAATCCAGCACGCTCAACTGGAAACCTTCCTTGTTCAGCAACAGGTTCTGATGTTGCGAGTGCACGTCAATCAGCTGTTCGCCAAGCTCCTTCATCTGTACCAGCGAGGCAGGCGTATCGTTGATAAACGCACGGCTCTTGCCCGAAGCATAGACTTCGCGGCGAAGGATACACTCATCTTCGTATTCCAGTTCGTTTTCCTCAAAGAAAGGCTGCATACCATAACCGGCAATCTCAAAACGGGCTTCAATCACACATTTTGCAGCGCCCCGCCTGATGGATTTCACATCGGCACGCTGCCCCAGCAACAGACCGATAGCTCCCAATATGATGGACTTTCCCGCACCGGTCTCACCGGTAATCACCGAGAAGCCGCTACCGAAGTCTATATCAAGCTTCTCGATAAGCGCATAATTCTGTATGTATAGAGAACGCAACATTTTATTAAACAGATAATTGAAAGTTGACAATCAAAAAATATCATTCACGCTTCATCACTTCCGCCAAATGGTCGACGATGTCCGCAGCCACTTCCGCTTTGGACTTCAACGGGTAGTCCTTTTTACCGTTCCGGTCGATAATGCTGATTTTATTGGTATCGTAACGGAAACCCGCACCTTTGTCATTCAACGAATTAAGCACGATAAAATCCAGGTTCTTACGGTTCAGTTTATCTTCCGCATTATGCTGTTCGTCATTGGTTTCGAGGGCAAAGCCCACCAGCACCTTGCCAGGATGCTGTTTCTTCATCTCGCCCAAATGGGCGGCGATGTCCCGTGTAGGCTTCAGGTGCAATGACATATCACCTGTCTTTTCGCGCTTTATCTTCCTGTCGGCAACCTGCTCCGGCGTATAGTCGGCAACGGCGGCAGCCATGATAACGGCATCCGCATCGTCAAACAAAGAGGTGGCCGCCTCAAACATCTCTCCGGCAGACTCCACACCGAAGTACCGGTACACGGGGTAGTGTGTCCGGAGCTGGACGGGTCCCGAAACCAGAATAACCCTTGCTCCTCTTGCCGCACACTCATCGGCAAGTGCAAAGCCCATCTTTCCCGACGAATAATTGCCGATGAAACGCACCGGATCAATCTTTTCGTATGTCGGTCCGGTGGTAATCATTATTGTTTTTCCCGCCAGGTCACCGTCCTTAGCGGCAAAGAACTCTTCCAGCCTGCGGATAATGACATCCGGCTCTTCCATTCTGCCCTTGCCTACCAGATGGCTTGCAAGCTCGCCCGTACCCGGTTCTATGATATGGTTGCCATACGAACGCAGTGTCTCCAGGTTCTTTTGGGTGGACGGATGGGCATACATATCCAGGTCCATTGCCGGGGCAACAAACACAGGAGCTTTTGCCGACAGGTAAGTGGTTATCAGCATATTGTCGGCAATGCCATTCGCCATCTTGCCGATAGTGGAAGCCGTGGCAGGAGCTATCAGCATGGCATCCGCCCACAGGCCCAAATCCACATGGCTGTTCCAGGTTCCGTCACGCTGCGCGAAGAACTCGCTGATAACGGGCTTGCTGGTAAGGGCGGACAAAGTAATGGGAGTTATAAATTCCTTGCCCGCAGGCGTTATGACAACCTGCACTTCCGCGCCCCGTTTTATAAGTCCGCGAATAATATAACAGGCTTTATAAGCGGCAATACTGCCTGTAATGCCGAGTACTATTTTCTTTCCTTTCAGTGGGTTTGCCATGAAATCAAACTACTAATTACAAATTTACTTCTGGGTAATCTCGCGCAGGCGGATTTTAGTCAGCATAGCCTTGGTGTTCAGTGTAAAATCACTGTTCAGTATCCAGCTGTAATAGCCCGGATCGCGTTTCAGCACATCTGCCACCGGCATGCCTTTGTATTTACCGAAATTAAACACTTCCACACCTTTATCATCGTAAACCATGCGTCCTGCAAAGTCCACGTTCTTGTTGAAGCTGGAATAATCCGAGAGGAAAGCCACATCGTTCTGCAATTCAGGATAACGGTCCAGCTGCGACATCAGCACCTCGTAAGTGGCGCGCGTATCGGCTTCCGCCGTATGGGCGTCTTCCAGGTTCTTGCCGCAATAGAACTTATAAGCGGCAGACAGTGTGCGCTGCTCCATTTTGTGGAAGATAACCTGCACATCCACAAACTTGCGGCGGCTCATATCTATATCCACGTCTGCACGCAGGAACTCTTCCGCCAGCACCGGAATATCAAAGCGGTTGGAGTTGAACCCGGCAAGGTCGCAGCCCTCAATATCATTGGCTATATTGCGTGCCACTTCCTTGAACGTGGGGCATTCAGCCACATCTGCGTCGTAAATGCCGTGAACGGCGGAAGCCTCTTCCGGTATGTGCATTTCGGGATTGATACGCATGGTCTTGGTTTCCTCGTTTCCGTTGGGATATACTTTGAGATAACAGATTTCTACTATTCGGTCCGAGTTAATGTTTGTACCGGTGGTCTCCAAGTCAAAAAAGACAATCGGATTTTTAAGATTCAGTTTCATGAAGTTTCGTATTTATTTATCTTTTAGGCACGGACTGCACGGAACGGTGCGGTTTCTCTATAAACCCGAACCGTGAAATCCGCGTAACCCGTGCCTAAATAAAAAAATGACAGATTACTATTTCATTAATCATTCAGCATCATCGGCATCAGCAGCATCAGCAGGTCTTCGTTTTCTTCCTGCTCTGCCGGAACAATAACGCCGGCACGCGAAGGATCCGCCAGCTCGATAACCACTTCATCCGCCGATATATTATTCAGAATATCAATCAGGAAAGTAGACTTGAAGCCGATGCTCATCGGATTGCCTGCATACTGGCATGCCAGCGTTTCCTCTGCCGAAGTGGAGAAATCGATGTCCTGTGCCGAAATCACAATCCGGTTCTCCTGCATACGCAGTTTGATAAGGCTGCTTGCCTGTGAGGAGAAGATAGACACGCGGCGCAACGCACCAATCAGCAGCAGGCGGTCTACCGTTACTTTATACGGGTTGTTCTGCGGAATTACGGAGTTATAGTTGGGGTAGCGTCCCTCAATCAGGCGGCATACCATGCGATAGCTTTCCAATGTAACCACGGCATTGCGTTCGTCAAATTCAATGGTCACCGTGCCCTGCTCCTTCGGCAACAGGTTTTTCATCAGGTTGGCAGGTTTCTTGGGCAGGATGAAAGCCGCACGTTCATTGCCTTTGGCGGCCAGCGTCTTGCAGCGCACCAGCTTATGGCCGTCGGAAGCCACCATTGTGATGTCTTCGGTAGTAATATCGAAATAGATACCGTTCATCACCGGACGAAGCTCGTCATCGGCGGTTGCAAACACGGCACGGTTGATACCGCCCAGCAACACCTGTGCATCCATTTCCACACGGACGGCATTCTCGCCCAGCATGGCCGACTGCGGAAATTCGTCCGCATTCTGCCCCATCAGGCTGTATTTACCGTTCTGATACTGAACCGTAATCTCCAGAGAACTCGTATTGATGTCAAACGTCAGCGGCTGTTCGGGAATTTCCTTTAAAGCGTCCAACAAAGTCTTGGCAGTCACTGCAAAACGTCCGTCGGCATCACTGTCATTCACTTCTACTGTGGTAACCATCGTTGTTTCACTGTCGGAAACAGTTACCGACAAGGTTCCGTCTTGTAGTTCAAAAAGGAAACAATCCAAAATAGGCAGCGCATTCTTTGAATTAATCACGCGGCTGATAGCCTGCAAATGGCTGGAGAGCGCAGTACTCGAAACGATAAATTTCATATATTCTATGTATTTAAGTTTTAATTTCAGTTCAGTTGTTAACTAACGGACAAAGTTAAAAAAAGAATTCCCTACGGCAAAGAAAAAACAGCCGTTTATTCGTCGCATATCCCTAAAAAATTGTAACTTCGCCGCATCATTTAAAAAGAGTACAATGGAATTTACAGGAAAAATCATCGCTATACTCCAGCCCAGAGGCGGAGTTTCCAAAGCATCAGGTAACGAGTGGAAAGCGCAGGAATACGTAATCGAAGACCACGGGCAATATCCCCGCAAGATGTGTTTCGACGTATTCGGAGCAGATAAAATAGAACAATTCAATATCCAGATGGGTGAAGAGCTGACGGTATCTTTCGACATCGACGCACGTCAGTGGCAAGACCGCTGGTTCAACAGTATCCGCGCATGGAAAGTGGAACGTGTCAGCGCAGCAACAGCAGCACCTGCACCGGGAGCACCGGTTCCGCCGCCCGCTCCGTCCGCAGCACCGGAATTTTTATCCGGAGACGCAAAGGACGACTTGCCTTTCTAATTTGAGAATTAAAAATTGAAAACAGGAATCAGCAAGTTTATCCGGTAAGAAAAGGAAGGTGTCAAAATACACTTGACGATTTCTTTTAGGCACGGATTACACGAAAAGCACGGATTTCACAGAAAAAGAATAAAGAACATCTGTGGAATCCGTGCTTTCCGTGTAATCCGTGCTTTCCGTGTAATCCGTGCCTAAATAAAGAAACAAATAGTAAGTGGATTTTAGTTTTGACACACATTCCTCAGATGTTATAGTCATAGTTACAATCTGAACTTTCTCAGAGCACTCATTTTAGTTTTGACAATATTTCTCTTATTTTTCAATTCCCAATTTCTTCAAACTCCCCTATTTTCTCTCCTTTATACAGCAGGACGAGATTCGGATACACCACTCCTTCCGCGCAAGTAAACTGTATGGCTATAGTGAAGTGGCGGAAGAAATCGGAATGACGGAAGAAGAAATTCGGAACCAACCGCACATAAGTTTCCGGCTGGTGCATCATCTCTTCCATATCCACCATCATGGCAAAGTTATAATAAGGGGAAAGACTGCCTACACCTTCCTCGTATACCGAAGTCCCGTCCAGCACATCCCCGTTCTCCACAGCATCCACATAGGCGGAAAGACTCTGTGCATCGGGCGCCAGCAACAAAGCCCCTTTATAGAAGCAGGCGTAGGTGTGAAGCGCGGATTCCGTAATGCCCGTCAGTTGTGTCAATACGGTATTCCGGGGCAACATATACTGCCGGTACTTCCGTGCACGCGGGTATCGCCTGTAATTCGGATAGGTCCGTTCCACGGCCGGAGCGCCTTTTTCTTCGGGAGTGGCATACAGCAATTTCTGCAGGGCACGTTCCGCCTGCGCTTCATCTTTCACGGCAACGCTCATTACAGCGCAGGGATGCCGGTCGGTAGTATCCTTGGAATGAAACAGGCAAGACATGACATTCTCTCCCGCATACGTTTTCATAAATTCCATCCACTCGCCATCCCGCTTCTTGATATAATCGGAATAGGCAGCCTTAGCATATTCCTGCTGCGAAGTAAAGCCGAATATGGCTTCCAAATCCGAGATTGCCCACTGGTTGTAGAAGAAGACAGATGCCGGCAGCCGCTCTCCCGAAAAATCCTTTATCGGCTCCTGCCTGCGAAGCGCATTGATAAATGTCCGGGCTGTATCCGCTCCGTGACTGATACCTGAACAATAAACGGCTTCTTCATTGAACTTCATATCAAACTCCGCCCAACTTCCCAGATGCGTCTGCGGACGAATGCCGTCTGTATTCTTACCCATGCCCACTTCTTTCATACGTACATACACCGTTGCCGCCACATTGTTGCGCTTACCGGCATACATGGCACGGAAAGACGCCATGTCCATCAACGATTGTCTGGAACGGCAGGCATCGATAACCTGCTCTATCAGACGCTTCTGAAAGCTGACAGCCAGAAAGTCCGGGGTAAAATAAGCCGCAAGGAAACGCCCGTCCGCCGTGGGATAGATGCGTATTTCCTCGCCGTTGTAATCAAAATACTTGGAAGGGAAAGTGCTGGAACTGTATTTACGCACGAAAGACTCCACCAGTTCGTAATCCCCCTCCCCCAGGCTGCAATACAACACCTGGTTCAAGGGAGTATCCGGCTCGTGGAAGCTGATGAGCATTTTGTTCATCTGCCTGCTCAGTCCATGCGGCGTATCGCCTACCAATGTATTGAAATACTTCTTCAGGCATACAAAAAGCTCCGATACATACAGGAAATGCTCATCCTTGCTGCAATGCAAGCCGTCGATATCTTCCATCAAATCCGCCATACGGTCTGTCTCAAGTACAGCCGTGGCATCTTGCGGCACTAACGTAAAGAGATTAAAATCCTGCCGGTTTTCCACTGCATTCATTCGCAGAAACGAGTATACGCCAAAACCTGTACACAGCAATACTATGGACACAATAACGGCTATTCGTATAAGGATTCGAATCTTCATGGCATACATTCGTCAACTGTTGGCAAAAATAAACATTTATACTAATAAAACAAAACAAATGTTTCAAAAAGTTTAGAAATCTATTTCCATACCGTCATACGCAAAGTGCACATGGGGCGGCAGTTGGCGGTTGATTTCGACATGCAGCCCTGCATGATGACTCATGTGGATGAAATAAGTTTCCCTTGCGCCGATACGTTCCGCTGCCGCCAGCGCTTCCGGTATGCTTTGGTGCGTAGAGTGCGGCTGCGGCCGCAAGGCGTTTATTACCAGAACATCCAGTCCCTGTAATTGTTCATACGAAGCATCCGGCATCGTAAGCATGTCCGTTACATACCCCAGCCGCCTGCCGATACGGTATCCCAGGATAGGCAGCCGCCCGTGCATCACGGTAACCGGCAGTATTTCCGTTTCCCGCACGTAGAAAGGCCTGCCTACTTCCACTTCCTGCAAATAAATGCGCGGCACACCCGGATATTTCTTATCCACAAAGCAATAAGGCATCCGTGCCCGCAGATGAGCGGCTGTGTAGGCATCCGAATAGACAGGTATTTCCGAGAAACGGCAGAAAGGGCGCAAATCGTCCAATCCGCCCACATGGTCGTAATGCTCATGGGTTATCAGCACGCCGTCTATCCGCTCGTACACGGAAGCACGCAGCATCTGTGTCCTGAAATCGGGACCGCAGTCTATCAATATCACCGCATCGTCCGTATGCAGCAGGGCAGATGCACGCAAACGGCTGTCCCGCGGGTCGGCAGATGTGCAGACCGGGCATGTGCAGCCAATTTCCGGCACTCCGGTAGATGTTCCGCTTCCTAATATAGTCAGTTTCATAAAACAGTGATTGATGATTATCGGTTAATCATTCTATAAAGTTCACTTCCGGACAAATTTCCACTCCGAATTTCTCCTTTACCGAGGCTCTGACGGCATCCGACAGGGCAACCACATCTTTTCCGGTTGCACCACCCAGATTCACAAGCACCAAAGCCTGCTTGTCGTGCACGGCGGCAGGACCTAAGGCCTTGCCTTTCCAGCCGCATTGGTCTATCATCCATCCGGCGGGAATCTTCACCCGCCCGGCATCCACCTCGTAATAAGGCATGGTGGGATACAAGTCCAGCAACGCTTCAAATTGCGCACGAGGCACGATGGGATTCATAAAGAAACTCCCGGCATTACCCAGCACTTTCGGGTCGGGCAGTTTGCTTTCGCGAATATCTATAATCACACGGCGCAAAGTGGCTAAGGTCACTGACGGATACCCGGCAAGCTCCTGACGGATCGTACCATAGTCCAATGTATAATGCTCCTTCTTGCTCAGTACGAAATTCACGTAAGTCACAAAGACCGATTTTATTTCAGGCTTTTTGAAAAGGCTTTTCCGATAGGCATATTCACATTCGTCTTTCCGGTAGGTACGCTTCTCGCCGCGGATGTTTATCGTCTCCACAGACTCTATGAGGTCTTTCACCTCTACACCGTAAGCACCGATATTCTGTACGGCAGCCGCTCCTACCTCACCGGGTATCAGCGACAGGTTCTCCGCGCCATACCAGCCCTGCTCCACACAGTAAGCTACAAAATCATCCCATACTACACCCGCACCCACACGTACATGCACCTGCCCGTCATCTTCCGCGGTCACTTCTATGCCGCCGATACGCGAGTGCAGCACCATGCCTTCATAATCTTTCACAAACAACAGATTGCTGCCGCATCCTATATGCAAAAAAGGAGAAGTGATGCGCCCTTCGGCTATCCATTTCTCCAATTCCTCTACCGAGTGATATTCTGCATATACGGCAGCTTTTACATCAAATCCGAATGTATTGGGTATTCTCATAAGTCTCAAATGCTCGTATCTTCATATTTATACATCTTCCACTCACCGCCCCGCCTGCGGAAATAGAAAACGTTGGAATATCCGTTGCCGATACCGTTTACTTTCAGGATTTTCGTATTCGAATTATCCTCGTTCTTCTGCCCGTAATTGATGTTGGACAACTTGTCTGCGGGCAGCGACGGACGGAAAGCATACCACTGGTTCACGTCGAGAGTGGTTTCCAGTATGGCAAACTCATCGTCGGGGTCGATGGTGACAAACTGCAACGGATTGGCAATATGCTCGCTCTGATACAGGCTGTCCGTTACAAAACGGGTATAGAAATCCACAAAATTCTCGCCTTCACCTTCTTCGATATGACGCAAATTTATGGCTTCGAGCATCCACATGCCTCGCTTACGTTCAAAATAATATTTCTTTACCATACGTGTTTTCAGATAAATCCACTCCACCTGTACGGATTTCAATGCAGTGTCGCCCACCATGTCCATGTCGCTCTCACGGTCGAAAAGCAATGTATAATAATTCTGTTTGGTAAACAGGTAGTCGTGCTTCCAGAAGCGTTCCTCTATCTTCGAAGGAGTGTCCCGGTTGTAATAAGGCAAAGGAAACTCCGTCCTTGCCCGTTGCAAAGCCTCGTCCGAAGCATAGTTGAAGATAAAATCGTCAAACAGTTCGTCCGCTTCCAGCGGTTCAGGCTCCTCCTTCACTTCCGCCTGTTGCAGCGTATCGGCTTCATGCCCGGCCGAATCCACCATTTCGGTAATGGTAGCAAAGGGATCCATTTTCGTCTTTCTGTTCCCGCACGAGAACAGAAAGACGAGTATAAAAAATCCCGTTAGTAATCGTTTCATCCTTTAGCGACCTCTACGGTCATTTATTTAATTTTGCTCTTAGTTTCTCAAGCATGTCCACAGTCATGGACTCCAGGTCGAACTGCGGCATCCAGTCCCACTCCTCGCGGGCACAGGAGTCATCCAGCGAATCGGGCCAACTGTCGGCAATGGCCTGCTTCAAAGGATCTATCTGATAGGTCATTTCGAAGTCGGGCACATGTTTCCTGATAGCCGCATAAATCATTTCCGGGTCGAAACTCATGGAAGCGATATTGAACGCATTCCGGTGCTTCAACCGTGCCGGAGCGGCTTCCATCAGCGAGATAGCCGCATTGATGGCATCGGGCATGTACATCATATCCATAAATGTACCCGCCTTTACGGGACATACGAACTTCTCGCCTTTTACGGCAGAGTAGAAGATGTCTACCGCATAGTCCGTCGTACCGCCACCCGGAGGCGTTACGTTGGAGATGATGCCGGGGAAACGTACCGCACGGGTATCCACCCCGTATTTCGTATAATAATAATCACTTAACAATTCTGTAGTCACTTTTGTTACGCCGTACATGGTACGCGGACGCTGAATGGTATCCTGCGGCGTCTTTACGTGGGGAGTATTCTCTCCGAACGAACCGATGGAGCTCGGCGTAAATACGGCACAACCGTATTCGCGCGCCACTTCCAGCACATTCCACAACCCGTCGATGCCAATCTTCCACGCCATGGCGGGACGACTCTCCGCCACTACCGACAACAGGGCTGCCAGGTTATAAATTGTATCAATCTTGAATTGCCTCACCACCACTTCAATAGACTGGCGGTCTGTCACATCGGCTATGGCCGAAGGACCCGAGGATTTCAATTCACCCTGCGGCATGGCGCTCGGAATATATCCGGCTACAACATGGTCATTACCATAGCGTTTACGCAACTCCAATGTTAACTCCGAGCCAATCTGTCCTGTGGCTCCAATTACCAAAATATTTTTCATACAACTTATTTATAAGGTATTCTTTCGTTACTGAGTCGCAAATATACACACTTTTTTTTCATTTTTCTATCAAAAAGATATTGTTTATTCCAAGAAAAATGATGTCCTTTGTAGAGCTTCAAATAACGAAGTATTACCTATTAAAATAAAAAGCTATGTACGGTAAAATGAAAGACCATCTCAGCAAAACGCTTGCTGAAATAAAAGAAGCCGGACTCTATAAAGAGGAACGCCTGATCGAGAGTGCACAACAAGCTGCTATCACCGTGAAAGGCAAGGAAGTACTGAACTTCTGCGCCAACAACTACCTGGGATTATCCAATCATCCCCGCCTGATAGCCGCTGCTCAGAATATGATGGAACGCCGCGGATACGGCATGTCGTCCGTCCGTTTCATCTGTGGCACACAGGACATCCACAAGGAACTGGAAGCTGCCATTTCCGATTACTTCAAGACGGAAGACACCATTCTATATGCCGCCTGCTTCGATGCCAACGGCGGTGTGTTCGAGCCTCTCTTCACCGAAGAGGACGCCATCATCTCCGATTCCTTGAACCATGCTTCCATCATCGACGGCGTGCGCCTCTGCAAAGCCAAACGTTACCGTTATGCCAATGCCGACATGGCAGAGCTTGAAAAATGCCTGCAAGAGGCTCAGGCGCAACGTTTCCGCATCATCGTAACGGACGGCGTGTTCTCCATGGACGGCAATGTAGCTCCCATGGACAAGATATGCGACCTTGCCGAAAAGTACGATGCGCTGGTTATGGTGGACGAATCCCACTCTGCCGGAGTAGTGGGCGCTACGGGACATGGCGTGAGCGAACTGTACAACACCTACGGACGTGTGGACATCTACACCGGTACATTGGGCAAAGCCTTCGGCGGCGCTTTGGGCGGTTTCACCACGGGCCGCAAAGAGATTATCGACCTGTTGCGCCAGCGCAGCCGTCCGTATCTCTTCTCCAACTCACTGGCTCCGGGCATCATCGGTGCAAGCCTCGAAGTGTTCAAGATGCTGAAAGAGAGCAACGCCCTGCACGATAAGTTGGTAGAGAACGTCAATTACTTCCGCGACAAGATGACTGCCGCCGGTTTCGACATCAAGCCTACCCAGAGTGCCATTTGCGCAGTAATGCTGTACGATGCCAAACTGTCGCAGGTTTATGCTGCCCGCATGCAGGAAGAAGGTATCTATGTAACCGGTTTCTACTACCCCGTTGTACCGAAAGGCCAGGCACGTATCCGTGTACAAATCTCTGCCGGACACAATAAGGAACATCTGGATAAATGTATTGAAGCGTTTATTAAGGTAGGAAAGGAATTGGGAGTGCTGAAATAGGAAATGGGGTGCACTTAATGATTTTTTAGGCACGGATTACGCGGAATTACGCGGATTTTACGGATTTACTTTATCCTTTCTCCCGTGTAATTCCGCGTAATCCGTGCCTGAAAATAATAAATGTTTCCGTGTTGCAACACATCCCTACTCTTGCAACATTACCCTATTTTTCATGCAGGCACGGTCATTAGCTCGCGCCCTATTTCACGTATTGTTTCTATTATCTCATCAAAACGTTGTTTAGACAGTTTCTTTGTTCCACTCACATATTGCGCAAACAACGATAGCAGACAGACAAAAAACGGGTGATAAAGCCCACGCCTTACCACCCGTTACCTTACCGGTTATATTTCTTACTTATTTTCTTTCGCCCAGCTTCGCATCAATAAAGAAGATTCCGGCTGCACCGGCTTTCTTCACCATATCCACGATACCGGCAGCGGTAGCTTCTTCCTCTACCTGCTCGCGAACGAATCCCCACAAGAAGTCTTGGGAAGCCTTATCTTTTTCAGCAGCAGCCACGTCTACGAGAGCGTCAATCATCTTTGATACGCGGCATTCGTGTTCGTAAACCTGCTCGAATACTTCCAGCGGAGTACCGAAGTCGTTGGGAACAACGTCAACCTTATCCAATTTGGCCTTGCCGCCACGCTTGATGATATACGATGCCAATTCACAAGCATGTGCATGTTCTTCGAACGACTGCTTCTTCAACCAGGAAGCCATACCACAATAACCCTCTTTCTCCATGTAGAAAGACATTGCCAGATAAAGGTTGGACGACCACATCTCAGCCGTAATCTGCTCGTTAATTGCATTCTGTAATTTTTCTGTTATCATAATTGTATTTATTAAGTAAATTGAAATGATTACAAATATAACAAGAACACATGAATATTGTTTATCTCAATAACATTATTTAGTAAAAAAAGCATAACATAACCTTTCGCATATACCAATTGCATTACAATGAGACCGGATTAGGGGGCGGTGGTTCTTGCAGAATGGATGCAGCGTCAAAACAAGGACACGCCTTTATCCATTCTTCGGGTTCTATCTCGCCGTTACGGTTGAGGTCGGGGCTGAGGTCGCGATGCCCGCAGAGGCGGCTGCCGGGATAATCGCGCAGCAACAGCATGACGAGTACCCGCAAAGAGTGTTTCTGAAAATCGGTGCGGGTATCGGCAGGATGCCCCCGCTCGTCCAGCCCGCCCTCGTAACAAATACCGACACTGTGAGCGTTATGGCCTTTGGCATGCGCCCCGGAACGTTCCAAAGACCGGAGCGTCTTTATATCACCGTTCCTGCGGATATAATAGTGATAACCTGCGCCGGAGAATCCCCGGCGCAGGTGGTCTGTGGTCAACTCATGTTCGGTATAGCTACGGTCGCAACGGGTAGCGGAACAATGAATGACGATGAGGTTGATAAATCTCACTTTCTTTAAGTATAAGGTACGTAACTTAAGTATAAAGTATAAATCAGGCAGGCATTGCCTGTACGCCTAAAGCACCTAAAACAGCCGAAGCCACTGCGATTACGATTTTGAGGAGCTTGTCCCACCAGTTTGATTTTGTTGCCATAAGATTTAAATTAAGGGTTAGATTAAAAAAACATACGTCCGGCGGCCATACAGATTCGCCGCATTGTTTATTGACGGTAAAGACCGGTCACGGCCTATCCGAGCGGGTTCTCCTCTTCACCGCCGCTACCGCCGCTGTTGCCACCGGAAGAACTGCCGTCCGCAGGCTTGTCCAGCGCAAAAGACACATTTGCCGGACTGCGGGTGGCAGCCGTACTGCCGTTCACAAGCTTCAGCTCCTTGTCGGGCACAAAGCGGATATTCACTTTGGAGATATTCCTCACCGTGCAGTCTTCCGACTTCTCCACACCCGGACAGCGAAACGTCATGTGAAGCGTGCCGAGCTGGTTCAGCTTCACCTTGTCGCCGTTGGCAAGGTTCGTCTGGATTTCTTCCACAAGGGCTTCGATTACGTGCTTCACATCACCCTTCGTCATGGCACAGTTTTTCTGAATACTGGCGGCAAGGACATCAATATCCACCTTGCCGCAGGTCTTAGGCTTCTGACGGAGATAATACAGTTTCTGAGAATTAGGATCCGTTACATCCTTCCGGCGCTGAAAGCGCTCTACAAGTACATCCATAAAAAAATAAAGTTTAGGTTAAAAAATAAATAGGAATCAAGTGTAAGCCGACTGTACGTACTTACTTACAAAAAACAAACACAAAAAGGAAGAGTAAAAAGGCGCCTTAATCAATGATTTACCTCTCTTTAAGCATATAACAAAGATACTAAATTCAAGAGGCAAAGTCAAGTATTCAGCCATTTATTTTCAACAATCCGCGCACTTTTTTATCAGAAAACCAGGTAAAAAAACAGACGGTCTGTTTGCTCCTTACAGACCGTCTGTTCCACTCCGGCAGACCATGCGTTTACCTTCCACGCACCATCTGTTTTTCCTATATTCTCTATATAAGTAATGAATACATTAATATTGGGGTATCATTTCGCATTCCTCATCAGCCATTCCGTAGGCGGAACATACTCGCCCAGCTTCGTCATGCTGGGGTTATGCGCAAAGTACACATCGCCCGTCTCTCCGTTGCGGTGCTTCGCCACAATCACCACTCCCAGGTGTTCCGACGGATACTTGCTTACCGGTTCCGTCCTGATGCCTGCCAGCGCAGGGCGATAGAGCAGCATCACCATATCCGCATCCTGCTCGATGGCGCCGCTCTCGCGCAAATCGCTCAGGATAGGACGGCTGAAGGGGCGTCCGTCGCTACCCCGGTTCAACTGGCTCAGGAGCAGGACGGGCACATTCAGTTCCTTCGCCATGAGCTTTGCCTTACGGGTGGTCTGCGCCACTTCCTGCTCCCGGTTCCGGTTCTTCTGGTCGGACTTCATATCGCAGAGTTGCAGATAATCCAGAATAATCAGGTCGCACTTGCCTTTGCTTTGCAGCATACGTGCCGAAGAGCGCACACGATCCATGCTCGTTACCGGATGGTCGTCCACATGGATGGGCAGGACACGAAGTTCAGAAGCCGCCGTCCTCACCTGCGCCACTTCATCATCGGTGAGCTGTCCGCTACGCAAATGACGGGCATTTACATCCGGCGAAGCGGCTATCAGCCACCGGTCGCCCAGGCGTTCCCCCTGCATTTCGAGACTGTACACCGCCACATGGTGCCCTGCGGTGGCGGCGGCACGTGCCAGATGCAGGGCAAAGGCCGTCTTGCCCACGGCAGGACGGGCGGCAATGACATTCAGGTCGCCCCGTTGCCAGCCCGAAGTCAGGCGATCCAGGTCGGCAAGACCGGTGGAGATGCCCGTAACCCCGTTCGAGCCGGATGCCCGACGCGCATCCACCTGTTGCAGCGTATCGTCCATCAAGGTATCCATATCACGCAAGTGCTCGATAGTGCCGCATTCTCCCTCCAGGCGGTCCAGCAGATTATGGGCATCCACCAGCGTGTCGCCGATGTCCGTCGTTTCATCGGCTGCAAGCGCCAGGAGTTTATGGAATCCGAGTATCATCTCCCGCCGCAAGTACTTCTCGCGCAAAATCAGCACATGATATTCCAGGTGCACCGCCGACGCCACCCTGCCGCTGATACGGGTCAGCTCATACGGCCCTCCTGCCGCATCCAGCTTGCCGCGTGCCACAAGCTCATTCTTCACCGTGATAATATCTATCTGCCTCCCTTCCCGGTACATCACCTGCATGGCGGCATAAATCAAAGCGTTCTTATCAAAATAGAACATCTCCGGACGCAAGCGGTCTGCCACCATCGGCATCGCTTCGCGCCCTATGAGGCAGGCTCCAAGTATAACTTCTTCAAGTTCCGCATCCTGCGGATTCAGTATTTCAGCCATTACATTATATGTGTGTTATGGTAAACGGTTCGTCAATACTCGTATTCGTACTCATTCAAAAACGCTTTGTGGGAGAGGTAGTTCACCGCTTGCAGGCAGAACAGGGTGTTGTTGAGGTGGTAGTAGTAGGTTTCGATATTCTCCAGGGCGGCGATGCGCTCACCGGCAGAGAGTTTGTTCCAGACTTTGCGTGCCTTACCGGGATTTACCTTATCCTTGCGGGTAATCTCGTGGTATTGTTCCCAGAAAGCTTTGAAGCCATTGTCGGACGGTGTGCCGGATGCCGGTTCCTTTTTGGCCGCACGGGATATCCGGACATCATAATCGGGGATGCGGATATGCGTGGAAAGTCCGTCGTCCAGATGCACCAGCCGCTCGCAGGCGAACATCCTTTTGAAGAAGCGCATGGTGCGCCCGCGGCTCCAGCCAAGGATTTCGGCCCATTGCAGATAGCTGAACAGGCTTTCGCCGCGTGCACATACATACTCCACCCCGTTGCGGCGATAAACGCTCTCCTTGTAATTGGCATAGAGCAGCACACGCAGAAAGGCTTCCTGTTCTCCGGCAGCTTCCGGGCACTCGCGTATAATATCATGGATTAGTTGTCGGGGAACCATGACATACCCCTTTTCAGTTGTTTCTAACATTTCGTTGTTTTTAATTACGCAGCAAAGATAGAGGGGAATGCAACGCCCCGCAACCCCGGCATGCAGTTCTGGTAAGTTTCGGTAAATAATAGCCGGTTTCGGTGGAAAATAACTATTTTAAGCTACTTTTGGCATGAACAACATTCCGGACACCCCGGCGTACACCTATAAAGGCTGTCCCTCAAGGGATTGCGCCCTTAAGCGGACAGCCTTCCGGACATTTGCCGGACACATAAGAAATAAAGAAAGAATTGATATATTAAAATATATCAGTACTTTTCTTCCTTAAAACGTTTTTGGCCTTCAAGAAAAGCTTCGCCCGGCATCCCCCATTCGCGGATAATGGCAGCTATCTGCAAAGGGACCAGTGTAGTGGTGCGCTCGGTATATCCGTACCGGCAAAGGGCCTCGTAAAGCCTCGGATAAAGTTTCACCAGTTTGCGGAAAGCGCGCGTAGAGGAAGTTGTGTGCTCGCAAGAGCAGTAGGCCATAGCCACATCGGACACCGGATGACATCCGAAAAGCATCCATTCGTAATCTGTCTGTTTCATTTTTAGTACATTTTGTTAGAAAAATGAGGGCAAAGGTATACAAAAAAGTAAAGCATAATACAGGCCGGATGCTCTTCGAAACCGGAGCGTTGTCCGCAAGTAAATAAATTTCATAAAGTGCAATATAGTATATCGCGTGCGGTAATGGCGCACGCAAAGACTGTAAATATTATAAAACTAACAGAACATGAAAGATTTAACAACCTTTACGCTTTCAGTCATACAGGAACTGGAAGACGAAGGGCGGTTCGGAACCGCCCATGTATACCGCAGCATGCTGCGGGCTTTCCAACGGTACTGGGAAAGCCAACACCCCAAAACCGAAATACGGATGCGGAAAGTGTTTGATGCCGCCACGATACAGAAGTTCGAAAGGCACCTGCTGGAGAGGATGCTCAAGCTGAACACCATGTCAACCTACCTGCGCATGTTGCGGGCCGTATACAACCGCGCGTTGCTGGCGGGCCTCACCGGATATGTGCCCGGACTGTTCAAGCATGTATATACCGGAACCCGTGCCGACGTGAAACGCGCCCTGCTCCCCGCCGAAATGGGACAGACCCTTGACACCTCCGCTTCCGTGCGCCGGGAGCTGAAAGAAGCGCAGATATGGTTCGCCTTGCTCTTCCTGCTGAGGGGCATGCCCTTTGCAGACCTTGCAAGGTTGCGCAAATGCGATTTCAAGGACGGGGTAATTACCTACTGCAGACAGAAAACGGGAAGACAGATACGTGTACACGTCACCGCCGAAGCGGCAGAGCTTATCCGCCAATGTGCCGACCGCCGCACGGGCTCGCCCTACCTGCTCAACATACTGGGGGACGAAAACTGCCGTTTCCCGCTGGGAAGGCGTGAAGAATACCGACATTACCAGCAGGTCTTGCGGAGCTTCAACCGGAAGCTCAAACTGCTGGCAACCGCACTCGGACTGAGAGGAAAGCTCTCCTCCTACACCGCACGACACACATGGGCCACAACGGCGTTCCACACCAAAGTCACCGTGGGAGTAATAAGCAACGCACTGGGGCATTCATCGGTAAAGGTCACGGAAACCTATCTGAAACCCTTCGAAAACGAAGCGCTGGACAAGGCCAACAAGAAAATTATTGCTTACGTAAAGAAATGCGGAAACCGATAAGGATGGCTGGGAAATATTTTCTGTATATTACTATGATACAGATTATTACAAAGGAATTACTTTGTAGGTAACGGGAAATATTCCTACCGCAAAAGTAATTATAAAACTTGAAAAACAAAACAAAAAAGATAAAATCTTATCGGATACGGCGTAAAAGACCGGCAGCAGACAAAACAGAACAAACCAGCCCCAACCTATAGAGCAATAATCAGCCTGCCGCCTTCCGAACGGAAAGCAGGAAAACGCCTGTTGTATAAATTTTACAGATATACAACCCGGCTGCACACGTGGCAGACGCTTCTGCAAGATGTCTGACGGCAATTTCCCGTTACCTACAAAGTAACGGACGGATACCCAAATCAAACAAACAAGAAAACTACATGATAACGCCCAGAACACAGACTGCCATTGCAGTACTCAAATGTATTTATGCAAGAGACTACGGTACTTGCATAAAACCGTGCACACTTACCGAAGGGCAAATGCGGATATTACTACCACAGCTCACCAATGCCGGACTTATCATCCTGAAAGACGCGGAAAATCCGCTGGAAACGCAATCCTACACCCCTGCCAGAAAAGCTGTGGAAATATCCCTGCTGGATATTCTCGAAGCCACGGGAGAACATCTGAACTGCAACCGCCCCATTACCGAGCAGTTCTATGCACAATACGGAAGAGCCGCCCAGAAACTCGGAATAATAAACCAGATAGCCAGAATATACCTGAAGGAAATTACACTGACAGACTTATAACCGGAACAAAGAAATTGAAAAGCAGAAAACACATACCGATGCTGATGCTCCTTGCCCTGCTGTCCTGTGCAGGCAAGGCAGGGGCGCAAACCGTTGCCGTGAAAAGCGACCTGCTTACGGGGAGCATGCTCGCCTCGCCCAACCTCGGTGTGGAACTAAAGCTGTCGGAACGTTTCACGCTCGAAGCCGGATTTCACTACAACCCCTTTCCGGCAGGAGGAGACAGGCGCTGGAAGCACTGGTTCGTACAGCCGGAACTGCGCTACTGGATGTGCCAGCCCTACGGAGGACATTTCTTCGGGGCAAACCTGATGTACGGCGTGTACAACGTAGCCAAGGCAAGGCTGCCTTTCGGGCTTTTCAAAGGGATACGTTCCGAAAGATACGAGGGAGACTTTACGGGAGTGGGAATATCATACGGCTATCACTTCATCCTCTCCCCCCGCTGGGGACTGGAAACAAGCATCGGCGTAGGGTTTCTGCATACCGGATACGAACGCTACCGCTGCTCGCACTGCGGGGAGAGGACAGGGAGCGGCAACAGGAATTTAGTTGCCCCGACCAAGGCGGCAATATCCATAGTGTACATGATAAAATAGCAACAAGAATAATTACAATAGCAAATTGAAAGCATGAAAAATCTAATCCGTATTCCTCTGATAATGGCAATATCGGTACTCTGCTGCCGGTCAGGACGTGCACAGGAATTCTACCGGGGAGAAATGTTCGTCACCGGACAGCAGTTCTCCCTTGCGGACGGACGCCTCAACATAGACCTGTCCGTAGACTTCGAAGGCCTGAGGATGCCCTCGGACGAATCGCTCACCGTGACGCCCGTACTCATCAGCGGGGAAAACGAACAGGCCCTGCCCGCAGTACTCATCAACGGCACAGAGAAACAGAAAGTGTACCAGCGGCAACAGGAATTTACCGGAAACGGCCACCCCTCCCCCATACCCGCAGTAGTGATAAGGAACGATGCCAGGATGGCGCGCTCCTTCCGCTACCGGGTGGCAGTGCCCTATCAGGAATGGATGAAGGACGCCCTGCTCCTGATACGCTCGCAGGAGTGCGCCTGCCACGGCAGACAGGGAAGCATATACGAGGACAAGATTGCCGACAGGCTGAACCTGCCCAAAGTGCGCACTTCTGTCTGGGACACGGATACGGACAGGAAGTACCTGACATGGGTGAACTTCATCGAGCCCGCGCCGGACAAGGACACGCTGCATGCTGTGACGGGGTCTATCCCCTATTTCGGCAAAGAGCAGCGGGACAAGAGGGAAAGGCCGTTGGGAGAGTTGTCCGTAACCAAGCAGAACTTCGAGATATACCACCGGATGCGCAATGCCTTGCAGGACATACGCCGGGAGGCGGGAACGAAGCTCGTGAAAGTGAAGATTACAGGGTACGGGGCCCCCGTAGGAAACCTGCAGAAGAATGAGGTGGATGCATTGGTGCGCTCACTGAAACTGAAAGACTACCTGCGGGAAAACCGCCTGACGGCAGGCACTCCGCTGGAAGTTACCTGGATTTCCGAAGACTGGGACTCCATTGCGGCGCTGGTAAAGCAAAGCGACATGATGTTCCGAGAAGCCACCCTCGACCTGATAGGCAATGTAGACATAGACAAAGGACGAGAACGCATGCTGATGCACCTTGCCGACGGAAAGCCCTACAAATACCTGGCGGAAAAGATATTCCCCGAAGTAATGCGGGTGGACTACAGGATAGAGTACACCCGCCAGCCGCTGGATGCGGCGGAGAGTCTGAGGCTGTTCCGTACCGGCGAACGCCGGGCGCTCCGCCTGAACGAGTTCTTTACAGTGGCAGGCAGCTATCCGCAAGGCTCTACAGAGTACAACGATGTGCTGGACCTGGCGGCACGGCTGTTTCCCGACAGCCCCGAAGCCAACATCAACGCGGCGGCAGTGGCGCTCACCAAAGGAGAGACGGCCAAGGCACGCCGCTACCTGGAGAGGTTTGCCACCCTGCCCATGGCATACAACAACATGGGCATACTCTGCCTGCAGGAAGGAAACCGGGACAAGGCGGAGGTATACCTCACCATGGCTGCGGCAGCAGGAGTGAAACAAGCCGACAAAGCGCTTAAAGAACTGAAAAGGCAGGCGGGAAATTAAAAAGACGAAGATAATCTATTGAGCAGCATATTAAAAAATATATTAACCTATAAAAACAGGCGGACATGAGAACGAACAATTATTTATGGGCAATGCTGGCAGCAGCAACCCTTACACTGACCGGATGCGGCAGTGACGAGAACGGAATAGCAGAACCCCAACTGCAAGAAAAGACGGCACAACTGGAACTGCGCCTTACGGGTAGCGGCGTAAACACCAAAGCCACAGGCAGCGCACTGCCCACGCAAGCCGAAGAGAATACCCTGAAACGTTTTACGGTAGCGATATTCAACAGCGACAATTCGGTGAATGCCATACGGACCATTACCACCAACATGACCTCGGCAACCACCATCAACTGTACTCCGGCAGCAGGCTGTACGGGTATTGTGGTGGCCAATGCACCCACAGACAACTACTTTGCAGGTGTACTGAACAAAACCGACTTCCTGAAGAAAACCATCGCACTGGCCGATGCACAGGCCAAAGACTGCCTGCCCATGAGCGGAGACGTAAAAGACGGCAGCGGCAACGCCACTTTCACTCTGAGCGCAGGCAGCAACACCGGTATGACAGCCCAACTGCTCCGGCTCGTGGCAAGGGTGTCTGTAAGCAGCATCAAAACTGCCTTTGACCCCAACGGACAGTACGCGGCGGCATCCTACGAACTGAAAAACATCTTTGTACGGAACGCCATGAAAGAGGCTGTACCGGGCACAGGCGGATACAGCACCACCAAAATGAGCACGCCGGCTTATCTGACCGGAAACTACGACAAATCCACCGGAACCGTAGCCTATCTGGCAAATTCGGTCACTCCGCCGGTAGACGTAAGTGTGGAACATAAAACCAACTATTGGTTCTATATTCTCCCCAACGAAGAAACCACCCATACGGCATTGGTACTGGAAGGCACATTCAAGAAGAATGCAAGCGATGCAGGAAGCACCATCTATTATCCGATAATCGTCAACAAGAATCAGGCGGGAACAAACATCACCGGAACTGCGGGTACGGGTACTTCTAACATCACCCGCAACAATACTTATGCCATAAAAGCCACTATCAAGAACATTGGTACTACGGACCCTATGGGAGACATAACCCCTACTTCGCTCGAACTGACGGTTAATGTGGCCACCTGGGCACTGAACATCACGCAGGACGTAACATTCGACTAAATAACCGGAATCGTAAAACCGACATGAAACCTATCCGCACAGCCATACTCACGGCATTGTATACCTGCCTCGCCTTTCTGCATGCATCCTGCGTGCGGGAAGACACCGGAGACTGCGTGCAGTACCAAGTACACGTACGGGTAGTGGATGCGGCAGGCAACGACCTCACCGAAAGCGGCGTACTGGAGAAATCGGAAGTGTATCTTTTCGGTGAAAACGGTTTTGTGCGCATGGTTCCGGCAGGGGTGTCATCGGACTATCTTTTCGGAAACTACAAAGAAGCGCGGCTCACCCTCGTAGCATGGGGCAACATCAAGGAAGATACCCTGATTACCGCCGATATCAAGCCGGGAACACCGATAGAGGAAGCACGCCTGAAACTGAAACAACATGCCGAAGGAAGCCATTTGCCCGTTACAGACCTCTTTTACTGCCGCAAGGAGCTGAACAACACCGCTACAAGGAGCATACAGGAAGAAGGCATCACGCTGGTAATGGAGCGAATGGCGGCAGGACTGAGCATACGGACATGCTATCTGGCAGAGCGCTATCCATATCGGGGAGAAGCCTATACCTTCATTGTACGGGGAACGGGTTCCGAAGTGGATTTCATGGGAAAAGTAACCGGAGAAAGCGCCGGGTACAGACCGCCTACCGTCACGGACGAGCAAGGAGATGCCTATGCCCCGCCCTTCCGCATATTTCCGACCCGGGAAGGAGAATACATCGAAGTGGAAATATACAGGGGGCAGGAAAAGCTGTGCACCGTTACGCAAGACAGCGAGCTACAGCCCTTGCGCGCGGCGGCAGGGAAACAGACCGACATCGAGATAGATTTCAGAAAGACCGAGATAAGGGCATTCGTAAAAGTACTGCCGTGGGGAGAAGTGGAACAGGAAACGGAAATGTAAGTTAAAGAAAGTATGACAGGACTATCGGAACATAGAAGTATATCGGCCGCATTATTGCGCATCGCAACCGGTGCGGTAATCGTCCTTGTCCTGCTGGCTTGCGACAACGGACAGCCCGGCACACTGGCCGACAACGGCGAAGTGATGCTCACGCTCCGCATTTCGCTGCCCACGGCAACGGACGGAAGCACCGCCACCCGCGCCATTACATCCGATGAGGAGAACGCGATAGACATCGCCCAACTGAAAGTACTGGTGTTCAAGGCGAGCGATTCCACAGAAACATTCAGCTATGAGGCGCCGCAAGTGCAGTTATTGGGCGGCAAGTACATGGTAACTCTGAAACAAAGCCTGGCAGGCGAGAAATACAGGCTTGCAGTCATTGCTAATGCAGGAAAGAAACTGCCCGTCATTCCGGATAACACACCCAAAAGCGATGTCCTGAAAATGATAACGTTCGATGCCGCCGGAATTTGGAATGCAACCGGAACTACAAGCTACAGCCGCTTCCCCATGTGGGGAGAAACTGCGGCGGCACAAGCTATCACGCCTGCCACATCTTTGGGAAACATCACGTTACTGCGCGCGCTGGCACGCATAGACGTAGGGTGCGCGCTAAGCGGAGAAACGGCAGCGGGAATAAGCGGGTTTACATTGAAAACGGTCAGCGTGTACCGCACGAAGAATAAAGGCTACGCAGCTCCCGTAAACGGCGGAACAATCACCGGCAATGTGGTTGCATCCGTATCCATCCCCCCGGATGCCGGAACAAATGGTGCGCTGACCTACACCTGCACGGACGGCAAATCGCTGATACGGACTATCTACGTAGCGGAAACGCCGCAAGGCAGCAACAGGGACAACAATGTATGCCTTGTCGTGGGCGGCACTTATGCGGGAAGCACGCATTATTACAGGATAGACCTCACCAGCGGGGGAAGTTATATTCCGCTGAAAGGAATTGCCGCTACATCGTGAATATCAAGGCGGTAAGCAATGCGGGATATGCCACGGAAGCAGCAGCACTTACGGGCGACAAGACGCTGGTGATAGCAACAAGCGTATCGGCAGAAGCCTGGGGTGGACAGACAGCAGCAGGGTCGGGAACGATAACCATGCCTCAAAGCCCGGATCAATGGTAGCCGATGCAGAAATGCCGGGCAGTACGGGAACAATAATTTTACTCTAAAACGAGATGAAACGAATGATAAGAAATATGGTATTCCATATATCGGTTGTCCTGCTGATAGCCGGGTGCGGAAAGGATGAGGAGGGCATAGAGAACCGCTCTCCCAACGGCATCCTCATCGAGGTGGAAGTTCCCCAAACAAACGGTTGGAGCACGGAAGAGGTTACCGGCACACGCAGCGGAATGGCAAAAACCGTCAGGCAAAAAGGAGAATACGGCGTGGACATGGAAGTAAGCACACTGCATTGTCCGGCAGGGACTGTAACCGAGGAAGCCTCCACCCGCTGGGCAAACGTGGACGACAACATAACTTTCCGGGTAGTGGCTTACAAATCGGCTACCGCCGCCGGAATTTCCACTGCAAACTATGCCGGGTATGGAGATTATAAACTGTCGGGAAGCAGCGTGCAAACCACAAAGAGTCTTATCCTCCCTGTGGGGACTTATACATTTATCGTTTATTCATACGGCAACTCAAGCGCCATCACCGCCTTTACCAACAGTTCTGCAAGCGTCCCCGTAACAAACGGGCAAAATTTTATGACGTATGTAAAAGCCGGAGTCGCAATTAACAATATAGGCAGCACATATACGCTGGGCAACATCGTATTCAAACATCATTGTGCACGATACAGAGTGCAAGCCATTGCCCAAGCCGGAAGAATGGGAGCGATTACGGCGTGTGCAGGTACAGTGACTCTGCCCAGGCACAATGCTACCTATTCGTTCACAAACAACACGCTGACGGCACAAGACGGTTCGGGAACGATAAATGTCACTTGGAACAGTCCGAATGCGATGAGTGTGTATAGCAATTATACGTACCTGCTGCCGCAGGCTTCCGCAAGCGTAACGGTGAAGTTAAATATTACAATCGGAGCAAAAGGATTTACCAATAGAAGTGCCACATTGTCCGGACTAACATTCAGCGCCAACAACACCTATTATAGCAATATATCATTCAGTACAACAGAGGGTTATATCGTCGGGGGCGTTATATGGGCAAATGGAAATTTATACAAAAGCAACGGACAGTATCTCTTTTATAACAGCACAGAGATATATGGAGGAAGTGGAAGTTGCTTCATTTGCAACAGTCCGGAACCATATCCCACCCAAACAATGCCAACTTCAGCGTGGGCAGCAGAAAATGATCCATGCAGAAAGCTCACGAACGCAGCAAATAAATGGCGAATGCCTACATTAACAGAGATACAGCAGTTGGCTAATTCCGGATTTACGACCGATGTTATCTTGAATGGAGTTAAAGGGAATAAATTCGGTGGAGTGTTATTTCTGCCCTATAGCGGTTATTGGCCGCAATCTAACATCGGTCATGTTGAGAGTGGAGAGCGGGGACTCTTTTGGTCTACTCCGGGTACAGCCATGATTTTCAGTCCGGGATATAATATCGTAGGTTATACCGGCTGGAATGAATTCCCTCAAAATGGATATACAATTCGCTGTGTAAGAAATATATAGCTTTTCTGCTTTAGATAATCACCGCCTTGTACAAATGAAAATATAAAATCAAGATATATAACTTATATTCGGCCTTCATTTCCAAAGCCTCAAATACACTCTAAATACCTAAAACAAAAACGTCCGATAAGAATACCTCTTTATTTACAATCGGAAATATTTGTTTGTTTGCTGTGTCTTCCCTGCACTGTGAAGTGCGGGGAGCACTATTTTATACAGACCTACATTTTCAAACCCAAAACAACCGTAACAAAGAACTCTTGGATGTTCATTAAAAGGGTAAATCATAACCGCAAGCAAAGTCCTCTTGTGCAGGCAATAGTCCCATATTATCCAAAAGAGCAATATCTTTAATTTTATTACGAAACAAAGAAAAGGTTGATAGATGTTCAATTTCTTTTTTACGGTTTTGACTAAGAATAAGGAACTCTTCTTCTTTATCTATACCCAAGAAACGTCTGCCAAGCAAGTTTGCAGCAACCCCTGTTGTACTACTGCCCGTAAACGGATCGAGAATCCATGCTCCACTATTAGTTGACGCCAAAACAATACGCGACAACACAGACAACGGCTTCTGCGTAGGGTGTTTCCCACATGATTTTTCCCATTGAGCAATAGCCGGCAGATGCCATACGTCCCTCATCTGCTTGCTATTATTGATTTGCTTCATCACATCATAGTTATAACAATGCGGTACTTTAGCCAATTTACGAGCCCAAATTATAAATTCAGTGGAATAAGTAAAATAACGGCATGAGACATTAGGAGGCGGATTGGTTTTTGCCCATGTTACAACATTAAGAATTTTAAAATTAAGTTCGGTCAAAATGTTGGCAATAGAGAAAATATTATGGTACGTACCGCTTATCCATATCGTACCGTTGTCTTTCAGTTTATGACGGCATTCGCTTATCCACGCTCTATTAAACGAATCCACATATTCCGGCGTTCCACCTTTATCCCATTCACCTTTGTCCACACACACAACTTTTCCGTTCTGTATACTTATCCCACCATTACTCAAAAAATAAGGTGGGTCGGCAAATATCATATCGAACTTGAAACTGAACTGTTTCAATAGTTCGATGCAATCGCCATGAAGCAAAGTAAAGGCCCGGTCAGTGGATTTGAAATAAGGGATCATAGATCCGCAATGATTTCCTGATAAGCTTTCCAAGACATCATCCGACCTTCCCCATTAGGATAATTGATATCCTCTTGCCCCCATATCCATTTATATGCTTTTATTAAAGCCTCAGGAGACTCTCCTGAAACAAAGTGCAATGCACGTATATTGTCTATAAAATCAGCAGGTTCTTCTCCATTATAAGTTCTTTCCATTAAAGACAGAAATTTCTTAGCCTCCTCTTTATTCTCCTGAACTTTATTAGTAATATCATCTAATATTTGACTATGGGATATCTGCCAAAGGCTGTCATCGGAAGGGTTGTATATAAAGACTAAGAAGTCTTCTTTCTTGGGCTTTCCATATACGGTTTTACCACCCGGTTTGGTTATGACGATTTTTCGGTTATCGGGAAGTTCTTCCACTTCATATCCTCTATAAGGCAAATTTATAAGTTGCTGCGAAAAAGCATTTCTATCTGTATTATCAATACTGATTTTCTTTAAATCAATGCTGTGTCGATATAAGTTTTTCATTATCTTTATTTATTTTATTATTTTACTGGTGATAGCATTCTTCATAGTATCGGATATTCTTTTTATTTCCATTTACCTATAAATCATATTAATATTGGAAATCATCAGTTCGGATAATTTTCCTCTTTTATCAGGATTGGCATTAACCATCCGTGTTGCCATTACACGCCGAATATTATAGGCATTGTATATTTCATCAAAAAAGCCCTCATCTTCGTTCTTGCCCTTTACATCAGAATTACTTAAAATAAAATTAGCTTTATATCCGGCTATTTTACTGCAAAAATCACGTAGCCTTATCTGCTCATTATCATCAAATTCTTCTTTAGCATACGAATTGAAAGAAGATGTTTTACTTAAAGGTTTATACGGAGGATCAAAATAGAACAGTGCATTAGGAGAAGCATAAACAGCCGTTTCCGCAAAATCCCCACATAAGATTTCGACCTTTTGAAGGATATGTGAGTCTGCCAGAATAGTATCTTCATCACAAATCCTGGGAGTAGCATATTTACCGTGAGGCACATTAAATTTACCTTTTGAATTTACCCTATACAAGCCATTGAAACATGTTCTATTTAAGAAGATGAATAAAGCGGCTATCTCAACTTCGGGTAAAGAAGAGTTATTATAAATATCACGCTTTGCCAAATAATATGCTTTCCTATCTTCTTCTCCTAAAGGGATGTATTCATTTTGAAAGACCTTTAATCTTTCAATTAATTTGCCCGGCTGTTCTTTAACAATCTTATATGTTGTTATCAAATGAGGATTTATATCATTGATTACAGCCCTTTTAATATTAGGAAATTGCTGTAATATCCAAAATAACACAGCACCACCTCCCACAAACGGTTCCACATAAATAATATCTTTCATCTGTGCAAGATTAGCCGGCAGAGCATGTTTGATATCTTTCAAAAGCTGCGTTTTTCCACCGACCCACTTTACGAAAGGCTTTGCTGATGTATATATTGTATTCTGCATATTCAAGATGATTATTATTTGCTGCACAAAGATAAGCAAATAAATAAAGATATAGCGCTATATACCGAATTAGGACTTGATTAAATTTTTAGTGTAAAGAGCAAGCCTATACGCTCACTCTTTATTTGTTCACTATAAGATTATTACCTACAAAATTCATAACTACCGGCACTCCCCTCAAAAGTAAGCACTCCATCGGAAGCCTGCACCTCGGTCAACGGAATAAAGATGCGACCGTCCTTCTTTACTTGCCAGTTTCCTGCTTTAAGGTCAGTAATGACGAATTTATATGTACCTGTACCGTTAACTGTAAGGGTAAAACCTTTCTGCAGCGGTTCGCTGCTCCTGGCAAAAGTAACGACACGATCGGCTAACTGAACACCTACTATCCGGTCATCCTCAATACGCTGCACTGCGTTCAACTTGTTGCATCGGTTATCGGCAACCTGTATCACATTCAGGAAGTTATCGGTAACGGCAGGGGCAGCGGGTGAAACTTCTACCCGCCAGGCTCCGCGCTCGTTGGCATTGTCAAGATAAGGAGCTACGGCATCGTTGGGATAGTTAGTGCCGAACACCCAGTTTTCCTTGCCGGGGCCGCCAACCTTATCAATACGAAGATTATCCGCCTGAGGTAAAAGGACAGTATTGTGCAGCATACCGCTATCACCGTCTTTGGTGCGCCGCACGGTGAAAGTATTACCTTCAAGCGTGGGTTCTTCGATGCTATGCAGCAACCAGTATTTACGGAAATCGGGATTGGAAGCCGATACTTTGTCATACACAATAAGTGCGGCAGGCACGGTTTCGGACTTCAGGTTGAGGAATACGAAAGAACGCTTCGCCTCTTTCACTTTCCGGGTATAGGCTTGTGTTATATCCCCCTTCAAATAAGAATAATCGGGAGCCTGCGCGTCAGGACCAAATCCATGAGCCAACACGCTGCCTACCGTATACTCCTCGGACAAAAGGCTGTCGAGCGAATTGCAGGTTTTCCAACCTTCGCCGCACATACGCTGCCCGCCGTCATTGGCTGCAAACCGTGTCTTTCCGCCTCCGCCATAGTTCCAACAGCCGAACTTTTCGTCTGGGTCGTACACCAGCAATGAATTATGGGCAATGGTGCGTTTGAAGTAATTTTTGTTGTTGGGACTGTTATAGCCGCCCGAACTACCGCTATAAGCACCGGCATCGATAGCCAAAGGGCCTTTGTGATAAATCTGGAAACTGCCGCCGTCCATGTGCTGGTGGTTGCCCACGAATTGCTCGTTGATTTTCATCTCGGCAATCACACTGTTGGCATCCCAACCGGTACGGGCAATCATCCAGCCGTAGGGAGTACCGGAATAACGTGTCAAAGGAAGGTCGTCGGGGGACTTGCCTTTCAGGGTGTAGTCGCGCCACAACAGTTCGTATATCAGACAATGGTTCATGGACTCGTTGCCCGACTTGTCCAACCGGGGATTACGCTCGAATTCATAAGCCAGGTACTCGTCTTTATAATAGCTGGAAGCCAAGAACATAGGCGTAGGCATGGTAAGCAATGCGGGACGGTTCTGCGGATAATCATCGCCCGCAGGCATCAACACTCCGTCGGGACGCCGACGGTAGATAATGTCGTAAAGCACAAATCTCGCCGAAGAGCTGTAAATGCTACCGGCTCCCATCTTATCCAAAATCCACAAAGGAAAGAGGTCGCAGGCAAAACGGACATGTACATAATTCGTGCCCTGGTGATAGTTCTGCCCTTCGTAGAAATAGTTGCGTGCCGGGATATAATCACGATAGAGCATGGTAATAACATGATTGTACATATCGGGATATTCATCATAAATGGCAATACCAGCCGACAGCATATCGCGCATAATCATCCACTCCGACGGATGCCCCGCTATGGGTTGGTTATTGCGTGGCGGATAACCGCATTCCATACTCTTTGCCAGACGGATAAATTCTTTGATATAAGCCTGTTTCTCGGAACTCTTCATCTGGTCGTAGCACCAGTCATATACCATAGCCCCCGTTATCAACATGGCTCCGCTGGCCCGCGACAAGTCGGAACGAGTGCCGAAAGAGGCACGCTGCAACGTATCGAGCATGGCTGTAATGGCACGGCGTGCCAAACGTTTGTCACCTTCCAGCAGATAGTCAAGGGCTTGCAACTGCACCCGCGACGTAACGCCGCGCATCTCGTAATAATAGCGGAAACCGCGGTTTGTAACGGCAGCTTCTTCCGCCGGAGTACGGTCTTTGCTCAGCTCTTTCATAAGAGAGAGTGTCTGCTGTGCCTGAGGAGTTTTCAGACGTTCCTTCAACGCAGGCAAATCGGATGAGCGAACATACAAACGGGGATGCGTCTGAGGCGGAATGGGTACATTAACTCCCTCCACCTCTTGCCAGACTACTTCTTTCGGCAATTCCTGCGCCGAAAGACAAAACGAACTAAATATCAGACTGATTGAAAAGAAAATCGACTTGTGTTTCATAATAGAGTTTATATCAGATGTTACTGCCGTAAAAATACAATAAAAAAATCAGGTAGCTATAAAAAACAAGCACAGAAACAAAAAGGATGTTCCCGTGCTTGATAAATCATTTAAGTCTTGTACTGCGCTTATACCAGCTCGTCCGATGTATAACCTTGCGGCAACTCGCGGCAGTTATAGCCCGAAGCCATGATTTCGCCGTAAGCTCCGGCAGAGCGAAGGGCTATAAGGTCGCCACGCTTCACACCGTTCAAATCGACAGCCTTGCCAAAGACATCGGATGATTCGCAGATAGGCCCCACTACATCATAGGTTTGCTGTGGAACATCGGAAGTGATGTTCTCTATCTTATGGAATGCCTGATAGAGTGCGGGACGAATCAAATCCGTCATACCCGCATCGAGAATGGCAAACTGCTTGTTGGTACCTTGCTTTACATACAAAACCTTTGCAATAAGCGAACCGCACTGCCCCACTACCGAACGCCCCAATTCAAAATGAAGTGTCTGATAGGAACGGAGTTTCAGGCAGTTATCGTAGGTTTCGAAATAGCTTTTGAAATCGGGTACAGGCTGACGGTTGGGATGTCCGTAATCAATGCCGAGTCCACCGCCCACATTAACGTGTTCGATACGTATCTGACGGGCTTCGAGTTTGTCCAACAATTCGTTGACACGATTACACAAAGCCACAAAATCGCCCATATCCAATATCTGCGAACCGATATGGAAATGCAGCCCGATGAACTTGACGTTTTTCATCTCCTGTGCCACGTCTATCACATGGTCCATATCTTCCATACTGATACCGAACTTGTTTTCCGCCAATCCGGTAGTGATGTTGGCATGCGTATGCGCGCCTACGTTGGGGTTGATACGAAAAGCTACATTGGCTACCTTGCCTTTGGCTACGGCCAGTTCGTTGATAATTTCCAGTTCGGGTATGGACTCTACATTAAAGCAGAAGATATTATAATCCAATCCGAGATTTATCTCCCAGTCTGCCTTACCCACTCCGGCAAACACAATCTTATCGGCAGGGAAACCAGCCTTGATTGCCGCACGGATTTCACCGCCGCTCACACAGTCCGCTCCCAACCCGCTCTCACGGATAATAGTCAGAACCTTAGGATTGGCATTGGCCTTTACCGCATAATGCACCGAATAGTTATCGTATCGTGACGCTTCGGTACGGATGCAGGAAAGAGTATCGCGCAGCACCTTTGTGTCGTAATAATAAAACGGGGTACGTAATTCGCGGAATTTGTCAATAGGAAATATTCCTTTCATATAATTATTATGGGTTATATCTTCGTTTAGTTAAAAAGAGCGCTTTTATCAAGAAGGTAAAAGCGCTCATATCTACTGTTTTCTTTTATTACTCGTTGAACAGCGCATCGCTGAGCGACTGCAAAGCCTGTTTCTTATCACATTCGCGGATAAGGAAAGAAATGTTATAGTTGCTACCGCCAAAAGAAATCATACGTACCGGTATGTCGCGCATGGCATCGAGCGCTTTGGCTTCAAAGCCGACGTTCTCCCATTCGAGATCGCCTACCACGCAGATGATACACATGTCCTTGTCCACCGTCACCGTACCGTATTTCTTCAAATCGTCCAAAATCTCGTTGAGATGCTTGGTATTGTCGATAGAAACGGATACACCTACTTCGGACGTACAAATCATGTCGATAGAGGTCTGGTAACTTTCAAAGATTTCAAACACTTTACGCAAGAAACCATGAGCAAGCAACATACGGCTGGACTTGATTTTGATAGCTGTGATATTATCCTTTGCAGCTACAGCCTTGATTTTGCCTTTCTCCGTATCGTTGGAGATGAGTGTACCCGGAGCCGTAGGATCCATTGTATTGAGCAGGCGCACGGGGATGTTAGCATACTTGGCGGGCTGGATACAGGTAGGGTGCAGGATTTTTGCACCGAAGTATGCCAGCTCGGCTGCCTCTTCAAAATGAAGATGGCGCACGGGAGAGGTCTTGTCCACAATACGCGGGTCGTTGTTGTGCATACCGTCGATGTCCGTCCAAATCTGGATTTCGGAAGCATTGACAGCCGCACCTATCAGGGAAGCGGTATAATCGCTGCCGCCACGTTGCAGATTGTCTACCTCGCCATAGGCGTTGCGGCAGATAAAACCTTGTGTGATATAAATGTCGGCATTGGGATGCAACTCAAGTTGAACCTGGAGTTTTTCTTTGATGTAAACAGGATCAGGTTCAGCATTCTTGTCCGTACGCATATATTCTAAAGCCGGAAGCAAAACCGACTTCACGCCACATTCTTGCAGATAGTAATTCATCATGGCGGTAGAAATCAACTCACCCTGCGCCAGCACTACCTTCTCCTCGAACAGCGTAAAAAGGTCTTTGGTGTAAGAACGGATATAGTCGAAATGAGATTTGATAAGTTCCAGACCCTTCTGCTTATACTCGGGAGTGGCATAGAGCTCATCAATGTGCTGGCGGTATTTCGTTTCCAGTCTGTTGATAATCTCGTTAGCACCTTCCGGATTCTTCTTGTACAGATAGTCCGAAATCTCAACCAATGTGTTTGTGGTACCCGACATGGCAGAGAGAACCACAATCTTACGTTCACCATCGGTAATCAATTTGGCCACTTCCTTAATTCGCTGAGCCGAACCTACTGAAGTACCTCCAAACTTTAAAACTTTCATTTTCGTTTCTGTATTAAAATGTTATATAATCTTGTTTATTTCTCTTCTGTTGACGACGCAACGGAATACTGCTCCGTTACGTCCGTTATCAAATGGTCGGCACAACGGTATACGCGCCCCGGATATTCCCAAAGCAACTGCATGTTGTGCGTAGTCATAATAACCAGCGAACCCGCCTCACTGATACTATGTAAAAGCTGGGTTATGGCAAATCCCGTCTCCACATCCAGATTTCCGGTTGGCTCATCGGCAAGAATTACTTCCGGAGAGTTCAGTACGGCACGGGCTATCACGATACGCTGCTGTTCGCCTCCCGACAATTCATTGGGGTATTTATAACCTTTATTGCTCATACCCACCAATTGCAATACTTCGCTGATACGGTCTTTTATCTCTCCCTTATTCTTCCACCCGGTAGCACGGAGCACAAACTCAAGATTGTCATACACCGTACGGTCGGTGAGCAACTGGAAATCCTGAAATACGATACCCAACTTACGACGCAACTGCGGAATATGCTTGCGCTTGATATGCAGCATATCATATCCCAACACCTCGGCATCGCCCGCCGCCACATCCAGTTCACCGTAAAAGGTTTTGAGCAAACTCGTCTTACCCGAACCGACTTTACCGATGAGGTAGACAAACTCTCCCTTATGTAACTCCAAGTTTACATCGTTCAACACACACAGCTCTTGCTGGTGTATCTCCACATCTTTATATCGTATCAGCGCTTCGTCCATAACAACTTAGTGTTTCTTCCAATCCGCACTGTGACGTTCTTCCAACTCACGTGCCAAATCTTCTATGCGATAACCTTTAGAGGTCAGCAATACAATAAGATGATACAGTAAATCGGCTCCCTCGTATATCAGACGCTCGTCGGTACCGTTGCATGCTTCAATAACAGTTTCAACCGCTTCTTCACCTACCTTCTGCGCCATTTTATTGACACCCGACCGGAACAGGCTGGTTGTGTAAGAGCCTTCCGGCATTTCAGCATGACGCTTGTCGATGAAGTCCTGAAGAAGTTTCAGGAACATAACGGGCTGTTCGTTCTTCTCTCCCCAACAAGTATCCGTACCCGTATGACAAACCGGACCGACAGGATGTACCTGAATCAGCAAAGTATCCTTGTCGCAATCCTCTTTCATGGAAACCACGTTCAGGAAATTGCCGCTCTCCTCGCCTTTTGTCCAAAGACGGTTCTTGGTACGGCTAAAGAATGTTACTTTACCCGTTTCTACCGTCTTATCATATGCTTCCCGGTTCATAAAACCTAACATAAGCACCTTGGCCGTGTCAGCATCCTGTATAATTGCCGGAACGAGTCCGTTCATTTTGTCAAAGTCCAACATCTTTTTAAGTTATAAGTTATGAGTTATTTTGTTGTGAGTTATTGTTATGAGTCGTTTTCATCCGTGCTTCGTGCAGCAGCGAATACCTTATAACCCATAACTTATAACTCCTTATCATCTTCTCATTGCGACTCCTTGGGCGCAAAGATACGATTTTAAATCGGGAATTTTAATTTCTCCGAAATGAAAAACGCTGGCGGCCAAGGCGGCATCTGCTTTTCCTTCCAGAAAGACATCACGGAAGTGCTCTTTCACGCCTGCTCCGCCCGATGCGATAATGGGTATGGAAAGCCTGTCGGCAAGAGCAGCAAGGGCTCCGTTGGCATATCCGGTCTTTACGCCGTCATGGTTCATACTGGTAAAAAGCACCTCGCCCGCACCGCGCTCCTGCGCTTCCTTTGTCCAGGCAAAGAGTTCTTTGTCGGTCTCCACACGTCCGCCGTTGAGATAACACCACCAACCCTTTTCCGTCTGCTTGGCATCAACAGCCAATACACAAACCTGCGAACCGAAATGCTTGGCTATCTCGTCAATCAGTCCGGGACGGCGAATAGCCGAGGAATTAACGGATATCTTGTCCGCGCCGGCATTCAGAAGCCGGTCTACATCACTCAGTTCATGGATTCCGCCACCTACGGTGAAAGGTATGCTGATGTTGGCGGCAATACGCTTCACCAGTTCGGCAAACGTCTTGCGTCCCTCAAAACTGGCGGTAATATCCAGAAAGACCAACTCATCGGCTCCCTGCTCGCTATAAGCACGCGCCAGTTCAACCGGATCGCCTGCATGACGCAGGTTTACAAAATTAGTTCCTTTTACGGTCTGTCCGTCTTTGATGTCAAGACAGGGGATGATTCTCTTTGCTAACACTCTTCTTTTATTTATGATCTTGGATTTATGACTCGATTTACGTTGAGCAACAATAATGAATGCAATGTTACGCAAATTTATATCATAAACGCTTCCAGTTCTTTAAAAGTTATACGCCCTTCATACAATGCCTTACCGAAAATAACGGCAGGGATGCCCGTTGCTTCCAGTTGCCGAATATCCTCAGTACTGCCCACTCCTCCACTGGCTATAAGGTAAAGGTCGGGATGCGCTTCCAGCATCTCTTTATATAGAGATATGGAAGGACCTTGCAGCATACCGTCGCAATTGATGTCGGTACAGATGACTTTACGAATGCCTTTCCCGACATAATCTTCCAAAAACGGGAACAATTCGCAAGCACTCTCATCCTTCCAACCGTTGACGGCAATCCTACGGTCTTTTACATCAGCTCCGAGAATTATTCTCTCCGAGCCGTATGTTTGCAACCAGTGACAAAAACGTTCGGGATTCTTTACGGCAATGCTACCGCCCGTCACCATCTGTGCACCGCTTTCAAATGCAATGACCAAATCTTCATCGCTCTTTACCCCGCCACCGAAATCTATAACCAAAGAAGTACGGGAAGCTATCTGCTCCAGCGTGCGGTAATTTACCACATGGTGGGAAGCGGCTCCGTCGAGGTCTACCACATGAAGGCGTCGGATACCATGCGCTTCAAGTTCCTTAGCTACTTCTACGGGGTTCTCATTATACACTTTCTTGCTGTTATAATCACCCTGGGAGAGGCGTACGCACTTTCCGTCGATGATGTCAATAGCGGGAATTAACTCTATCATTTCAATTTATTACGAATTATCAAATATCGGATTCTTTCACTATAAGTCCAGAAAGTTCTGCAAGATACGTTCGCCCACACTTCCACTTTTTTCGGGATGAAACTGGGTGGCATAGTAATTATCCTTATGCAAAGCAGCACTGAACGGAAGTATATAATCCGTTACGGCAGCCGTACAATCGTTGACCGGCACATAAAAGCTGTGTACGAAATAGACAAATTCCTCTTTCGTGAAGCCCCTGAAGAGGTCGCTGTGAGTCTGTGAAATCGTATTCCATCCCATATGGGGAACTTTATCCTCATGCTTTAGCGAAACAAAACGTTTCACGCCAACATCAAAAATACCAAGGCAATCCACATCTCCTTCCTCCGAATGGCGACACATCAACTGCATACCCAAACAGATACCCAACACCGGCTGACGCAGTTCTTTTATCAGTCTGCCCATTCCGCCGGCATTCAGGAAATTCATGGTTGTTTCCGCTTCACCCACTCCGGGGAAAATGACTTTATCCGCAGCACGTAGAACCTTTTCATCTGCCGTAATCTCCGCCTCAACGCCCAAACGCCTCAAGGCATAATCAACCGAACGGATGTTACCTGCATTATATTTGACAACTGCAACCTTCATCAACTACTAATTAAATATTACTGTCTTATTCTTATACGCCAACACCTTACGCTCGATATGCTTCTGAACGGCACGAGAGAGGACGATTTTCTCCAAATCCTTGCCTTTGCTCACCAGATCCTGCACAGTATCTTTATGAGTGATACGCACCACATCCTGCTCGATGATAGGCCCTGCATCCAATTCCGTAGTAACGTAGTGGCTGGTAGCTCCTATAATCTTCACACCACGCTCAAATGCTGCATGGTAGGGCTTTGCCCCTACAAATGCCGGAAGGAAAGAGTGATGAATATTGATGATGCGGTTGGGATAAGCGTCTATCATTTTCTCGGAAATGACCTGCATATAACGTGCTAGTACAATGAAGTTCACCTTGTGCTTGGCAAGCAGTTCCATTTCTTTCTTTTCCTGCTCTTCTTTTGTCTCCTTAGTAATAGGAAACAGATGAAAAGGTATGCCGAAGCGTTCTGCTACATGCTGCAAATCTGGATGATTGCTTATTATAAGAGGTATCTCCACATTCCATTCACCTGCCGTATAGCGCGCCAGCAGATCGAACAGGCAGTGCGACATCTTCGACACGAAAATAGCCATACGCGGTTTGACATCCGAAAAATAAAGGCGAAAACTCATTCCGTACTTCTGCGCATACAATGTTTCAAAATAGTCCTCTATCTTCTCTTGAGGAACCAGAAAGCTTTCCAATTCCCACTCGATACGCATGAAAAAAATATTCTCCACATGGTCTACATATTGATCCAAATAGATAATATTACCTTTGTTTACCGTTATAAAATCTGTTACTTCTGCCAAAATTCCCGGCTTATCGGGACAGTGAAGTAACAGCTTCGCCGTTTTCATCATCCTAAAATCTATTTTTATTGTTCTCTAATTGCAATATTCTTGTCTTGAGTTCGCAAAAATAACGATTTATTGCAAAATAACGAACTTTTCAAACAAGAAGTTTAAAAGTTAGCGAAATTTGTTTCGTTTTCTCTATATATAGACGTCTAATCGCATACTAAATAACATATAAACAGGACATAAACAAGCCGTAAAGAGCAATTCCAAATATTTGTTAAACATTACATCTTTCATTTTTTACAACTTCCTAAATATGAGAACAAAAAGTAAACACAGACAAGAAGCTTTGAAAAAAAGTTTATCACAGCTATTGCAGATTCAAAAAAAACACCTACCTTTGCAACCGCAATCGAGAGAGATAGCAACGATAAAATGAAATGATGGTGCGTTAGTTCAGTTGGTTAGAATACATGCCTGTCACGCATGGGGTCACGGGTTCGAGTCCCGTACGCACCGCTTCTCAAGAAAGCAAAATTAGAAAAAGCTCTGATTCTCAACAGAATTAGGGCTTTTTTGTTTGTTTGAGGTGAAGCAGAATATAGCGTTTCTACGAAGTATGTCAGGTGCAAATTCAGGGTCTTTTTAGGGTCAAGTGAAAAAGCACCTGAAACGCATAATAATCGGAATAGTCCGGGATAACGGATGGCTGACTTTTACCCCTTGCCGGAAAGCGCAAGAGGCTATTCCGAAAAGAGGAAACCTGCCTGACTTTTCTGACTTCAGATAGAATCTTTTTATTCCCAACACTCATAACAATTCATTTTCTGCTGCTTACCAAAACAATATCGTCCCGATGTTTCACAACACCGGGACGACACTACAACATTTTTACGAGAACACTATCTCTTAAACATTATCAATACTAACTTTACACAACTATAAGCTTGGAATAATTCAGTTAGTCTACATCTTAGGACATAAAATTCCGGACAAATGCTGTGCCAAAATTAGAAATACAAGATAGAGAACTAAATATCAACAAGATAGGAAACAATAGTTTTTCATCTTAATGTGGAATTGTGGAATATTAATGTGGAATTATTGTATAATTTTCCACAATAGCGCAAAAGCCATCAGCATTACATAACTGATATTAAACCACTTACCTTTTTATACCGTTTTTGGCACAGCCTTTGTTATACTATCATTGAAACCTACAGTAGATTTGTAAGATAGAAACCAAAGTGTTAATTAGAACGTATTAGTAAAAAAGGTAAAAAGATATTCTGATCTCTCATTCATAAAACTCTTGTAACATTATGCTTTCATTCCGGACTGTGAAGTACCGGAATGATTTTTTTCAATATCCCTGCTTCAAACTTGTGCAACGCTTCAAATATCATTCGTGCCTTTCTTTTCAAGAGCAACCACTTTATTATAAGAATAGTTCCATACCTGACAGCACAATTGTTAAAATCGCATTTTTCATAATTATTTATTTTTCTGTTGTCTCTTATTTGTCACTTCTTCAGTATAGCCTCCGGTGCATCTTCTTTTAATGAAAGCACGTTCCCGCCATACAGTTTTGAAATTAAAAAAAGAAAGTACACTGTAATACAGAAATCCGAGACATATTGGTACATAAGGCTTTTCAACAAACAATCCTCCGGCACGTACTTCACGGGTATAGGATGCCGATTCGGAAAAAGCGGCTCCTAAGCTGAAAGAAGGAATGACAGATTCTGCACATACCACCGATACCGTCAACACAAAATAAACGGCCAAGGCAATCATTGATTGTCTGACTACCCGCTGCTTGACCGATTTACTGACATTGAAAAAAGCGAAACGCATTCTGTTGAGCACAGTTGCAAGGTAAAGAATGATGATTGTATAATCCCCTTCCCGCATTGAATACCCAACTGCGAATGCAAAAAGTCCATACAACGGAATAAACAGCCGTATTGAAGCCTTGAGCGGCATAGCTGCCATAAAAAATCCCGAATGCACCATAACAAATTCAAATGCCATCAGGATTGCCAGCGAATATACCTTATAGGCATCATCCGGTCCGGCAAACAACCATAAATATAGGTATTGGCAGGCAATCAAGGCTGTCTGTGCCACTTCTACATATTCACAAGGTCTGTCTATACGTTCTATGATATTCATAATTCAGCCCTCATTTTACTTATTTTTCTCAAAGCAAATCTATTGAATTCTTTCTTATATAGAGTCATACTTTTTCACTAATTTCTTTTTCACTTCTTATCCGCTCTTTTCCTATAATCATACGGAACAAAGGCAAACCTATTTCTCTACCGGATGTAATTCAATTTTAAATATAGTACAAAGTTTTAAACTATAAGCACTTGCTTTAAATTATTTCAAGAAAAAGCATGAAAAGCATCTGTATGATGCTCTGTTTACTATATCATGAGGTTGAAAAGAACCGGATAACGGAAGAATTACTTTTGTGTATGCAATATGAAGAGGGCGCACAGGAAAAGATTGAAGCATATAGTAACGTTCAGAAAAAGGCGCTCGTTGATTGGGTTAATTCTGCAAAAACAGAACAAACTAAAGCAGACCGTATTGCCAAAATCATTATCATGGCGATGAATGGAGTTATCGGATATATTTGATAACCTTGGCCGGCACTCCCCCTACGATTGCATCCGCCGGAACATCTTTTGTCACCACCGCCCCGGCTGCCACCACCGCATTATCGCCAATCGTCACGCCTTGCAGAATAGTGGAATTTGAGCCTACCCACACATTCCTGCCAAGTATGATAGGTGCAGGATAAGTCGTATGGCGGTCTTCGGGAGCAAGCCCGTGGTTGAGGGTTGCAAAAACGACGTTATGCCCTATCTGGCAACCGTCTCCCAATGTAACCCCGCCGTGATCCTGAAAATGACAGCAGGCATTGATAAATACGTCATTACCAATTTCAATATTCTTTCCGAAATCCGTATAAAACGGCGGGAACACCCGCAGTGAGGGTGGAACGGGCTTTCCAAAGAGTTCGGAGAGCAATGCTCTCACCTCATCCGGAGCATGGAAAGATGCATTCAGTTTGAATGTGATGCGTCTTGCCTCATTGCTCATTTCATCCATAAAACGATGTATATCTTCCGTGTCAAGGGCTTTTCGTGTCTTTACATATTCTAAAAAATTATCAAGTGTCATGGTTCTGAATATTACATAGATTACACTGCAAATGTAAACGAATGGCGGCAGCGCTCGTGTGAATGAATTACGGACATTTGTAACCTATTTACTGTTTCTGTGCGGAGAGGTGTACTACCTATGCTTTTATTCTCTACATTTGCGTAGAACTAAAGAACAATACCTTATGAAAGAAGTTATTAAACTGGACACGGTAGACCAATACAACCGACTCTTCGGACTCGAAACACTACACCCGCTGGTAAGTGTGGTAAACCTGTCGGAAGCCACCAGATTTCCAACGCATTTCACGATGAACTACGGGGTGTATGCCCTTTTCCTGAAAAACGTCAAATGCGGAGACATCCGTTATGGCCGGCAGATTTACGATTATCAGGAAGGAACGGTCACCAGCTTTGCCCCGGGACAGGTGGTTGAGGTGGACATGCCGCAAGGAGTACGGCCGAACGCCCACGGCCTGCTGTTTCACCCCGACTTGATTAAAGGAACTTCTTTAGGACAAGACATCAAACATTATTCATTCTTTTCGTACGCCTCGGCCGAAGCCCTGCACCTATCTGAAGAAGAAAAAAGCATATTCACAGATTGTCTGGAGAAAATAAGAATGGAACTCCAACATCCGATCGACAAGCACAGCAAACGTCTGATTTCACGGAACATCGAACTGCTGCTGGATTACTGCATGCGCTTCTACGAAAGACAATTCATTACCCGTTCGGAAAGCAACAAAAGCGTACTGGTAAAATTCGAAGCCTTACTCGACGATTATTTCCAAAGCGACAAACCGCAAACAGACGGACTGCCTTCCGTAAAATACTTCGCCGACAAAGTGTTCCTGTCACCCAACTACTTCGGTGACCTGATAAAGAAAGAAACCGGAAAAAGCGCACAGGAATACATCCAGACCAGAATGATTGACATGGCCAAAGAGATGATTGCAGGAACGGAAAAGACGGTCAGCCAGATTGCCTATGAACTGGGATTCCAATATTCGCAGCATTTCAATCGCATCTTCAAGAAGAATACGGGATATACACCCGGAGAATACAGAAAGTTGCAAATATAGAGAGTTCTGATTAGAATTGCATCCATGAGAAAAGAGATACCGAGTATAATAGAAACCATACACCAATGCAATCGCTGTATGGGTTGTGAAACGTTGCATCCGCTGGCAAGCGTCATCGACCTCTCCAAAGCCAATCCGGAACAACGTACCCTCAAATGCGATTTCTATACGATTATTCTGATAGAGGGAGAGACCGGAAACTTTACATACGGGCGCAAATACTATGATTATTCCGATGCCACACTGATATTCCGCACGCCGGGAGAGTCCATCAAGCTGGAGTCAGACAGCCTCTCCTTCCGGAAAGGACGGATGCTGGCTTTTCATCCGGATTTGATAGCACATACCGCACTGGAAAACCACATCGGAAATTATTCGTTCTTCTTCTATGAACCGGACGAGTCGCTGCATCTTTCATTGCGCGAAAAGATGAAAATCACAGCGTGTATCCGCAGTATCGAAGAAGAACTTCAGTACCCCGTTGATTGCCATAGCAAAACGTTGATATCACGCTATATCGAGCTACTGCTGGATTATTGCACACGCTTCAATGAACGCCAGTTCATTACCCGTTGCGAAGCCAACAAGGCAATTCTGCGCAAAACGCATTCTCTGCTGAACAAATATATCCTGTCCGGTAAATTGGAAAGCGGCATAATGCCCACAGAAACATATTGTGCGGATGCACTGCATCTGTCGCCTCACTATTTCCGCGACCTGCTAAAGTTTGAAACCGGAAAGGACATGTACGAATACTTTCAACTGATGCGGCTGGACGCTGCGAAGAAAATGCTGCTGGACCGGGATAATACATTAGACATAGTAACCCTAAAACTGGGATATACAGATTCACGGAGCTTCACCGATCTGTTCAAAAAAATAACAGGAATGACACCGGTGGAATATAAACATACACAGAATTAAAAGAGAAGTGTAGCATCCGCTCTTTGTGCTTTTTATTCTTCACACTTACGAGGGATGCTTCACTTCACGCTGCATTACAAAGAGACAATATAGAGCTTCTATTCGGAGATGTCCTCTTTTATGACGGTTGTCCACTTCTCGCTGTTCAGAATTTCGTCAACGATTTCCGACAGCTTCTCTTTGATTTCAAATTGTATTCTCACATTCTCTGCCTGCGGGTCAGAACTTGTTTACTCCCCCCATTCAACTCTCTAAATTAATAAAAACACTTATAAAAAGCAATAGAATATCTTTTTTTATTGTCTTTTATATGAAAATTATAATTAATCAACGGCAAAATCGCATAAATATATTACAAACATCCCCAGATATTTCAATATTTTCCCAATCAAGTACCTCCGATGATTATATGATTAATTAGGCAGATAAAACAACAGATACCCTCCCTATTTCCACCCATTTTTACGCTCCCAAGCACTCTTTTTCCCTAAAATCACTACCTTTGCGTCCAAATTATAAATGAACGGATAAAAACAACAGGGGACAATGAGTGTACACGATTTATGTTGCATCGGTTATATCACACAGGATAAGATAGTTACTACCAAGAACACGATATACATGCCGGGCGGCACTTCCTTTTACTTTGCGCATGCCATCAAGCATCTCGACCCGAACGGCTTTTTGCTGGTCACCTCCCTTGCCGACACAGAGATGAATGTTGTGGAGGATATACGGAAAGAGGGCATTGAGGTAAAGGCTCTGCCCAGCGCCTGCTCCGTCTGCTTTGAAAACATATACGGGGAAAACCAGAACGAACGTACGCAACGCGTCACGGCAAAGGCCGACCCGTTCACAATGGAAGGCCTGCAGGACGTCAATGCACGGATTATCCACCTGGGCAGCCTGCTTGCCGACGACTTTTCATTGGACGTCATCAAATACCTGTCGGGCAAAGGCCTGCTGTCGGTAGACGTTCAGGGATTCCTGCGCAAGGTGGACAATGAAAAGGTGCTGCCCGTAGACTGGCCGGAAAAGAGAGAAGCCCTGAAGCACATCCATATCTTAAAGGCCAACGAAACCGAAATGGAAGTCCTTACCGGCTGCAAAGAGCCTCACGAAGCCGCCCTGCTCATTGCAGACTGGGGTGTGAAAGAGGTGCTGCTGACGTTGGGAGACAAAGGTTCGCTGATATATGCCAAAGGACAGTTCCATGAAATTCCCGCCTACTCCGCCCTGCAGATAGTGGATGCCACCGGATGCGGAGATACTTATATGGTGGGCTATCTGTATATGCGGAACAAAGGCGCATCCTATCGGGAAGCAGGCTGCTTTGCCGCTGCCATGTGCACCATCAAGCTGCAAACACACGGACCATTCTGCGGAACAGAGGCTGAAATCAGAAGGATAATCAATCCTGCATAAAAGACAACAAACGTTTCATTAAGGAGAAACTTCGGTTTCCCCTGATGAAAACAATAATTTCCCCTGATGGAAACGGAAGTTTCCTCAGGAGAAACTAACCGTTCCCCGCCGTGAAACAAGTTGTTCCCCACCGGGAAACGGTTTGTTTCACGGCGGGGAACATATCTGTCGGCACCTTAGCTACGTCCGGAGAAAAGGACGCAGGCAAAGTAAGACCTGAAAGAGATACAAATTATAGGTAGAGCAAAGAGCTGCCCTTATCGGTTCGGTACAGCTTTAGCCTTGCGGCCGATACGCCGTATCCACAGATAATAGCCCGTCAGCGGAAGCGTTCCGCCCAGCAATGCGGCAATGAATGTCAGTACACGGGTGAACATACCGCCCCAACTGCCCACATGCACGGAATATATCCAGCCACGTATCTTGCCCGAAGCATCGGCATCTTTATACAAGGCGGTTCCGGTGATTTCGCCGTTACTCGGATTAAAGGTATAACGGTCGGAAGCCCGCTGATTGCCGAAACGTTCAAAAGATACGGTGGCAGAACCGTTGGAAACCGTAATCTGTTTATAGCCGTCGTTACGTTCTTTCAGTTCCTCATAAACCTGCTGCCAGCAAGCATATGAAGTAGCAGCCGCTTGCGGGGCATCATGATGCCCTGCCCCTTGTTTGGCCTCTACTCCGAATACCTTATAAAAGCCTGCGCGATACCAGGGGAAAGACCATGTAAGCCCGGTCAACGCCATTGCCAGAAGCAAGACAAGCGCATACATGCCGCCCGCCACGTGCAAGTCGTGCCAAAAGCGGCGCCGGCCTTTATCGGCGGCAATCTTCAGGCTGTTCTTCAGGACTTTCTTTGTGCGGGGCCACCAGATGACAATGCCCGAAACCAGTACGAACACGAACATCAGCGTACTTGCCCCCACAATCATCTTGCCCCAGAATATTCCGCCGTCCGGCTTCATGCTGTCCAGCAGCCAGCGGTGCAGGCGAAACATGGTGAGGAAGAACGGTGCACGCTCATACCTGCCTTTTACCTCACCGGTATATTGGTCTACATAAACGGATGCACGCCGCGGTTTCGACAGACTGACCCGACAGGCACGTTCCGCATCGGAAGAGATGGAGATGCCTGTAACAGCAACACCGTCCGGCAGTGTTTCGGAGACTTTCTCTATCAGGTACTCCACGGGAAGCGGAGCGCCGCTTACCTTTTCCACATAATAGAGGTTGCGCCTGCACAGCTCCATTACTTCGTCTTCAAATACCAGCGCAGCTCCCGAAAAGCAGATAACCGTAATAATCAGTCCGAAAGGGACAGACAGCCACAGATGTATTTTACGAAATGCTTTCTTCATTGCAGTCAGTTAAGAGGGCTCAACTTGCCGATACCTGTAATCTGCGTAGCCTCTACCGTAACACCTTTTGTGGCAGTGGCGCTAGACGGGTCTATCTTGTAAACAGCCGGATGGCCGTCGGTGGTAGTCACAGCCATATAGGCATAACCGTTCTCCGTATACGGAGTATTGCCGAAGCCGGAAATCAGGTCTGCCGACGGAAGACCGGTGACATAGGTAAGTTTCTTGCTTTCCGCTTTGAACACCGCCAGTTCTTTGGCTTCAAAGCCCGTCTCCGTCAGAGGGCGGTCGTACATCAGCAACAGGAAATAATCGTCTGCAATATGCCAGCAACGCAGGAAGGATTTTCCGCCGCTCTGTTTCTCCAGATCGCAGTAGTAGCTGTCGAAGTCTTCCCGGCCATTGGGGATGCGTACCACACCTGCCGGCAAGACTGTCTGCTGGCGGGCATCCTTCATCGTCTTGGCATAGCTTGGAGAGAATACGTAAATATCACCGTTACCGGCTTCCCAGATAGTCTGGTAATACTGGGATTTGAAACGGCCGCAGGCATAACTGATTTTATCCGTACTGATGAGTTTCTTCGTTGTCATCGTAGCATCATCAAAGATTGCCACCCAGCATTCATTGGGATACTGTGTCCACTGCAATTCGCCTTTCTTATACGAGCTGCTGTTGGAACCGCCGTCTTCGGTCTTTACCAAATCCTCATTGCCCGGCAATATATACTTACCGCCGTCTACGGCAGCGCCATACTGGCTCAGCCCCATGGGAACGGCAGCACTGTATATCTTGTTGTTATGCTCCTGAATTCCTGCCAATGTCACGAACTCGCCGTTGCCCAGGAAATTCTCGGACTGGTAGGCCTTGTTTTTCGTATCGTTGGTATTGAAGGTTTCGTCCGCTACATCCAGGTAAGAGAGCAGGAAGGTTTTAGGCAGATACAGGTTGCCGTCGGCATACTCCGCAGGTCCGTCGCCGGTAGAGGCGGTTATGATATACTTATCGTAGATGCCGTAGGTAGTGAATCTCTTCACTGCAAACTCTCCCGAACGCGCCTGCACTTCGTGGTTGGAGTTCATGACATAAGAACGGGTGGTTCCGGCATTTCCCTGATTGTAAGTCAGTCCATAGAGATACCGGTTCTTGTAGAATACCCATTGGGAAGCGCCGTCGTTGACGAGTCCGTTGTTGATGGTAGAAACAGAGCCTTCGTCCAAAGTCCTGGAAGTCAGCAATACGTTAGTCGTATTGCTCGAAGCGGTGACAGAGGAAGCGATCACGAAATCGCCTTTGGTTCCATTATTGTTTCCGCCGCCCGGCACCTCCGTATCCGTGCAGGATGTCAATGCCGTTCCTGCCATCGCAGAAGTGAAAAGTACGGCCGATAAAAGATTCTTTTTCATGTTGTTTTGTTTTATTATATTACACTAATCGTTATTGATTCATGGTTTCAATTGCCGAAGTATACGCGCACCTTTCCATAGAATGCCCGTCCGGCTTTCTGCAGGCTGAAGTTGTCGTACAGTTGCTCGTCCGTAAAGTTCCGGCACTCAAACGAGAGGTTGTAGCGTCCGCTACGGAGACTGTAGGAAAGGCTCAGGTTGTGGGAGAACTGGCTCGGAACCACGTAGTCGCCCTTGTTCGAACCGATTTTGGAAGAATAATAGGTAAAGCTGTGCAAGTACTGGTTGTCGTAAGATACGGTCAGCGCATTGCCTTTTTTCCCGAGGTCGCGCCAGTAGAAGGTCACGTCGGAATCGGCAAAGATATAAGGCAGGTTGGGCATGCGTTCCTTATAAGCTATATTCTCCGCACTGCCGGATATGGAAGTTTTCATATTGTCGCACACGTTCATCTGCGTGAAGTTGCCGCCCACACTCAACCACCTGCCAAAGCCGTAGCGGGCGGAGATGTTATATCCTTTCGTCAGCACCTTGCCGTAATTGACGTAAGTGGCTGCGGACTTGCCGCCGCTCAGGTCGGTGATGTTGCGCTGGATGTAGTCTTTGGTGTTACGGTAGACAAAGCCGCCTTCCACGTACACGGAATGTTTGCCGAAAGTCTTGTTATAGCTCAGGTTCAGGTTGATGTTGTCGCTGTTCTCCGGCCGGATGCCGATGTCGCCCATTTCCAGGTCCTCATTGCCGAACATCTCTTCGATGGTGGGCAGGCGGTAGGCCTTTTCATAGGACAGCTTGGCTTGCAGTCCCGGCAGGATGAAGTAAGTGCCCGCCGCTCCATAGCCTACGGAATGTACGCTGCGGGTGGTGCGTACATAGTCGTTCTGATTGGCATCCGTAGCCACAGGTCCGGCGACAAACTGGTTGTAATACTTGCCGAATACGGATAAGTTCCAGTCTTCGGACGGCATCAGGCGGTAAGAGAGGCCGGAGATATTCTTGCGGGTCTCCTTGGCAATGGCATCCGACTGCTCTTCTTTGGCAAGCAATGAAGTATTGGAACGGCTGAAAGCATTCAGCACGTGGTTGAACGTCAGCGTGTGCACCCTTCCGAGGCGGTAATTGGCGGTAAACGTACCGTTCCAGTTATTGTTGTCGGCGCGCGAGTGCTGGTAGGACTGCTCTCCGGGAGAGTTCAGCAGCTTCCTTTCCCCGTACCAGTTGTACTTATAGGAAGCGGTATCCACATTGGTCGTCAGGTTCTTGTTGTAGTTGACGGTCAGCACTACATCCAGTCCCTTCGCAAACAGGTTGCGCTTGTTATACTCCAACGAAGGCATCAGCGAATGTCCCTTGCGGTGTTTCTGTCCGTACACGATGTCCTGCCGCACGCCGGTCTGTACATCCTGGTACATATTGGAGTAAGTGAAACCGAACATCAAACGGTCCGCCCACTTCTTGTCGATAACGCCTACCTTGCCGATAACCGCTTCATTGTGGTAAGTATCGTTGAAGCGCCGTACGCGCACCTTCTTGTCACGGTCTATCCTGCCCGTTTCAAAGTCCTCCACCGGGGAGTCGATGCGGTAGTCATTGTCCGAATAGTTCTGAAACGCGTTGATTTCGTACGTAAAACCGTTCTTGAAAGTCTGCCCGAAGTGTACGTTGGACTTATGCGTATTGAACGAACCGTACGAGTAGGACGCATCCAGAAACCAGCGGCGGCGTTTCTTGTTCGTAACGATATTGATAACCCCTCCGATGGCATCCGTGCCGAATCCCACCGGAACTACGCCCTTGTACACCTCGATGCGGTCGGCAAAATTCACGGGGATATTGTTCAGGGCAAAAGAGCTTCCGACGCCTTCCTGCGGCACGCCGTCTATAAAGACCTTTACATGCTTCCCGCTGAAGCCGTCCAGCATGAGCTGCATGTCCGACCCTACCCCGCCCGACTCGCGCAGTTTCATTCCCGGCGCTTTGGTCAGTGCATCGCTCAGGTTTCTGGTAGTGTTCTGCAACTCTTTCGTATCCACCGCCACGGCGTTGAATGCCGACCGCTTGACACGGCTCACGCCCGTCGATACCACCGTTACTTCGTCCAGTTGCTGAGTTTCGGGGGTGATTGTGACATTCAGCCTTACCCTTTGCCCTCTGACCAGCGTCACCGGTTTCTCTACGGTTTTATAGCCGACGGCCGACACCACCAGCGTATAGTCGCCCACAGGCGCACTCACATGATAGATACCTTCCTGATTGGTTATTCCCCCGTAACCGGTCCCTTTCAGATAGACCGTTGCAAAATCCACGACTTCTTTCTCCGTAGACAGGATTTTACCCGAAATCATCGTCTTGCCCGGTCTCTGCGCATATACAGGAAAGGCGCATGCCGTCAAGAAGAAAAATAATAAACTAAATATGGCTGTTTTCAATTTGAAGTGATTGTTAAGTTGTTACTAATACCGTATGCAAAGGTCATTAGAAAAAAGCAACCTCACAATCACCTCTTTTAGGTAATTATACCGACGCCATGCTAAGAAAGTACCACACCCGCAATCGCTATTGATAGGTATATTCCACCATTCTATTCGCGGTTCATCAAGCGATGTTCCGCCATTTTTTCGTACTTCGTGCCGGGACGTCCATAGTTTGCATAGGGATAAATGGAGATGCCGCCGCGCGGGGTGAAGATGCCCGTAACCTCAATGTATTTGGGATTCATCAGACGGATGAGGTCTTTCATTATAATATTGACGCAATCCTCGTGGAAAGCGCCGTGATTGCGGAAACTGAAGAGATAGAGCTTCAGACTCTTGCTCTCCACCATTTTCACATCGGGAATGTAGCTGATGCGGATTTCCGCAAAATCGGGCTGTCCCGTTATCGGGCAAAGGCTGGTGAACTCCGGGCAGTTGAAACGTACCCAGTAATCGTTACCGGGATGTTTGTTGTCGAATGCCTCCAGCACTTCGGGGGCGTAATCCTGCTTGTACTCTGTCTTTCTTCCTAATAAGGAAAGTTGGTCTTTTAATTCGGTCATATTACAATCGGTTTATAATCGGTTCTGTTTCCTTTGTGGTATAATACATTCGTCATTTTCCCGCCAGATACTTCTCCAGCCCCTCTCTGCGGAGCTTGCATGCGGGGCAGTGTCCGCAGCCGTCGCCGGGGATGCCGTTGTAACAGGTCAGCGTCTCATGACGAATCAGGTCGAGCACTCCCAGTTCATCCGCCAGCGCCCAAGTCTCGGCTTTGTCAATCCACATCAACGGAGTATGGAGTACGAACTGCTCGTCCATGGCAAGGTTGAGCGTTACGTTGAGCGATTTGATAAATGCGTCCCTGCAATCGGGATACCCGCTGAAATCCGTTTGCGACACACCCGTCACGATGTGGTTGATACCCTTCTCGCGGGCATAGACGGCGGCAATGCTGAGGAAGAACAGGTTGCGCCCCGGCACAAAAGTATTCGGAACGCTGTCTGCCGGCTTCTCCCGGTCCATCACCATATCGGGGTCTGTCAACGAATTATGCCCCAACTTGCCGATGAAGGAAACATCCATTACTTCAAACTCCACTTCCGCTTTACGCGCTATCTCCCGTGCCAGTTCCACTTCCTTCTGATGCTTCTGCCCATACAGAAAGCTCAACGCATATACTTTCCTGAACTCACGCTTTGCCCAAAACAGGCAAGTTGTCGAATCCTGCCCACCGCTGAATACGACCAATGCTGCTTCTTTATTCACCTTATTATATATTTATGACAACCTCTATTACTTAAATTTCACTGATTTTCCACACCTTGTAAGAAATCCCCTCGTCGTAGACATCGCTACCGTCTATCCTTTTAATGGCTTTCACCACCCGGATGGTCACCGGCAGTATTATCACCTCGTACATGGATTTCAGTACAATCTGGGTGCACATCATCAGCAGCAATTCCTGCCATGCGATAATGCCTCCGAACGCCACCGGAAAGAATATCAGCGAATCGGCCGTCTCGCCCACTACCGTGGACCAGATGGCACGTGCGGAAAAATGACGTCCGCCGCTCGCCACTTTCATGCGGCTCATGACGTAGGCGTTCAGAAACGAACCTACCAGAAATGCCGTCAGACTGGCGGCAACAATGCGCGGCGCCATGCCGAACACGAAGTTGAAATGGGGCGCCCCGTCCCAAAAGGGAGCGGCAGGCAGTGCCACGGCAATCAGTCCCAACATCACCACAAAGAAGTTCATGGCGAAGCCGCTCCAGATAATCAGGCGCGCCTTGCGGAAGCCCCACACCTCGGCAATGCAGTCGTTGATGATATAAGAAACGGGAAACACTAACAGTCCGGCAGTAACGGTAATGCCGAAAACCTGGATTACTTTTGTCTCGAGAAGATTGGCCGCTATCAGACAGACATTGAACAGAATGCCCAGCAGCATAAAGGGTACAGATACTTTTTGCTTCATATTCCTGTTTTTTACGTGGTGTTCTAGAATACACGACCGCTATTCACGGCATCATACATGTAACTAATGATTTCACTCTTGTTAAATCGGGCGCAAAGATACGCTTTCTTCCGGTGACTGCAAAACCATTTTAGATTTAAGTTGTTCAAAGCACATTCACCAAAACCTAACTTAAATGAAAACAATCTTAAAAACAATGTTTCTGTTGTGCGGTGCGGCACTGTCTGCCCTCACAGTCCACGCACAGAAAAAAGTGATTATCGAGGATGAGTCTCCCAAAGGTGTCGTATTGGTCACCATAGACAAAGCGGGCGACGAGATAATCCGCATCATGAACGAGTCGCAAATGCCCTACATCCACGAACCGCAAGCGCCCCGCTTCCTGCTGACGGACAGAAAAGGGAAGTTCGCCCTGGGCATCGGCGGCTATGTACGCGCCACGGCAGAGTACGACTTCGGCGGCATCGTCGACAACATCGACTTTATCCCCGCCTACATCCCAAACGGGAGCAAAATCAGAAACCAGTTTCAAATGGATGCCAGCACGTCCACCATTTTCCTGAAACTGGTGGGGCATACCAAGATTCTCGGCGACTTCGTGGTGTACACCGCCGGCAACTTCCGCGACGGTTCCAACAAAGGCTTCCAACTGCGCAATGCCTACGTGTCTTTCCGCGACGTGACGGTGGGCTACACCTACGGCGGCTTCATGGACCTGGGCGCAATGCCTTCCACCATCGATTTCCAGGGGCCCAACGGAGCCACCTTTTACCGCGCCACCCAAGTGGCATACACCTACAAAGGGCTGAAAAACTTCCGTTTCAACGCCTCTGTCGAAGTGCCTGCGGTAGACGGTACGACCAACAGCGAGCTTGACATCGCACAACAGCGCATGCCCGACTTCACCGCTTATGCGCAGTACGGTTGGAACAGCAAAAGCCATGTGCGCGTAGGCGGACTTATCCGCAGCATGACCTACACCAGCACCCTGAGCGACAAGGCGCATGCCGTTACCGGCTTCGGCATACAGGCATCCACCACCTTCAATCTGGGCAAACAATGGCAGGTGTTCGGGCAAGCCACCTACGGGAAAGGCATCGGGCAATACCTGAACGACCTCAGCAACCTGAACGTGGACATCGTTCCCAATCCCGATGAAACAGGCAAAATGCAAGCATTGCCGATGCTGGGCTGGTATGCCGGACTGCAATACAACATCAGTCCGAAAGTGTTCCTTTCAAGCACATACAGCATGTCACGCCTCTATTCCGAAAACGGGTATCCTGCCAACGAACCGTCCACTTACCGCTATGGACAATATTTCGTAGCAAACCTGTTCTGGAATGTCACCCCAAACATGCAGGTAGGTGCGGAGTATCTGCGTGGTTGGCGTACGAACTTCGACAATTCCACCAACCATGCCAACCGCATGAACCTGCTGGTGCAATATTCCTTCTGAAACCTGCACGGAAATCCGTAAAAGGAAAGAAGTAAAAAGGAAAGAAATAAAAGCCCTAAAGGCATAAAACAAAGAGAGGATGTGCCAGCCGAATTTGCGACACATCCTCTCTTACGTATATAAAGGATTATGAAAGATCAGAAGCGATAGTCTATGCTGAGGCCGAATACCTTGTTGGTACGGCTGTACACGTTTGTACCGGGCAGATTTGTACCCTGATAGTTTTGGCCGGTTTTGGTATAATCCTCATAGTTGGTCCACATATAGCCCACATTCAAATCGGCTCTTTCCGAAAGCTGCAACTTCGCGCCCACACCCAGCGAGTAGGAATCGCACGAGAAACTTGTGTCACTCTGATAGTCATCGGACAAACCATAATCGGTGAACTGCACACCGCCGCTCAGGGTCAGTCTTTTGATAACATCCCACTCTATACCGGCCAGATACTCGTTTGTTCCTTTCGTCAGGAACTTCTGTTTGCCACCTGCCATGCCTGCGTTCTTATCGTCGTAGAAGTGATACTCCACCGATGCGCGCAGCACAGGAAGGAACTCATAGGCAGCAGCCACCGAAAGCATGGCGGGAATGTCATTCGGCGTATTTACACCGTGTTTATAGTCCTCCAGCTCACTTTCGGGAGCGCCTATCATGCGCAACGAATTTACCTTCGTGTTATTTTCAATGTTCAGATTGGCCTTAAACTCGTATTTCGCACCAATCGTCAGTTTGCCGAACTTGGCATCCAAACCGATAACCGGAGTAAATCCCCAACCGGTCTGGCTGCAATCCAGGTCGATGCCGATAAGCTCGGTTCCAACGGGTATCGCTCCACCGGTGGGCATAGGCAAATCAACGGCCGCACTGGCATTCAGCGCACCTTTGTAACCACCTGTAAAGTAGTTCATACGCCCGCCTGCAAAGGCAGACAGCCAGTCCGTTATCTTATAGGTCAGCCCCAACTGCACGGAGTAGATATACTGCTTGCCGTCCATGTAGCTGTTCAGTGTATAGGCTTTGCCCGGAATACCCTGTTGCAGCAATCCGCCTATCACCATGGCGTCGAACATGGACAAGCCGTCATCGAACGAAGCTTTTCCGCCTCCGCCGGTAATGCCGAAGAAACCGGAGATGGTCCAGTCGCCCTTCTTATAAGCGGCAAACACACTGGGAATGACAGGCGCAGAAGCCTTGCCTTCATAATATTTGTCCAGCCCCAAAGCCTCGCACGAAGCATCGATATTTCTTGTCTGGAACGCACTCTGAATACTCAAGGATGTATAAAACCCGTCTTTCGGCAGGAAAGCCAGACCCGCAGGGTTGGACAAGGCAGCATCCACACTGGTGGTGTTTGCGCCGCGCGACAGCATACGAAGAAAGGCAGGGTGTTGATTTGTATTTGTCAGGAGACCTCCTGCAAAAGTTGGAATTGAAACGATTAACATCGCAATGCTAATCAAAGAAATTTTTCTCATCTAAATCTTTTTTATTGTTTTCGGGCGCAAAGGTACAATAATATTGCACATAAATAACAATTTTGCGCATTTAATTTAGGAGAACCGAAGAATTTAATTGAAAAAATCAACAGTTTCTACTGAAACATTCACCAATATTCATGCTGAAACAGACAAGGGATTGCTCCATTTGCCGTCCCTGCCGCTTGCATATATTGCCCCTATGCCCAAAGGGAAAAGCAGCCGATGCCAAATCGTTCCACCATGGGGTAAATTTCATTCCACCACGGAGAAAGTTTCGTTCCACCATGACGGAACAAAACTTTCTCCATGTCGGAACAACATAACATCTGCTATCGCCGGCACTCATCATCCGGACAACAGATTATGGGCACAACCTGCCGGATATGTCCCGAACATTCTTACCTTTGCGCACGTTATATTCTTTGTGCATGCCGCCTTTTAACAGATGCAGCAAGTGCACTTATACGAAGCGCATCCGTCATGCACACTTAATAACCTGCAAATATTCACCAAAACTTAAAATCTCATGGCATATACTATTGCATTCTTCGGCAGCAAGCCCTACGACGAGGCTTCATTCAATGAAAAAAACAGCGGATACGGTTTTGAACTCCGCTATTACAAAGGACACCTCAACCTGAACAACGTGATACTGACGCAGGGCGTGGATGCCGTGTGTATCTTCGTAAACGATACTGCCGACGCGGAAGTTATCCGGCAACTGGCGGCAAACGGGGTGAAACTCCTTGCCCTGCGCTGTGCCGGATATAATAATGTAGACCTGAAAGCGGCAGCGGAAAACGGCATCACCGTGGTGCGCGTCCCCGCCTACTCCCCTTACGCGGTAGCGGAATACACCGTTGCCCTCATGCTCTCCCTCAACCGGAAGATACCCCGTGCCACCTGGCGCACACGCGACGGCAACTTCTCCCTGCACGGCCTTTTGGGATTCGACATGTATGGCAAAACGGCAGGTATCATCGGCACAGGCAAAATAGCCAAGAAATTAATTGCCATCCTGCGCGGTTTCGGCATGAACATTCTCGCCTACGACCTGTATCCCGACTACAATTTCGCCCGCGAGCACCAGGTGGTATACACCACGCTGGACGAACTGTACCGCAGCTCGGACATCATCTCCCTGCACTGCCCGCTCACGGAGCAGACCAGATACCTGATTAACGACTACTCCATCAGTAAGATGAAGGACGGCGTGATGATTATCAACACCGGCCGGGGACAGCTCATCCATACCAATGCCCTGATAGAAGGACTGAAAAACAAGAAAATCGGTTCTGCCGGGCTGGATGTGTACGAGGAAGAGAGCGAATATTTCTACGAAGACCGGTCGGACAAGATTATCGACGACGATACGCTGGCACGCCTGCTGTCATTCAATAACGTAATTGTGACTTCCCACCAGGCATTCTTCACGCGTGAAGCCCTTGCCAACATCGCAGCCACTACCCTGATGAATATAAAGGACTTCATGGAACACAAGAAACTGGAAAACGAGGTCAGACTGTAAAAAAGCGTTTATAGAACATTAATCATCCACGGCTCAAACTTTCAGGCCCGCCTGCTTGTTACACACAGATAAATCACTAAAAAGACAGATTATGAAAAAAGTAACAGACAAAGCCGAAAGCCGTGGACGCTCTTCGTATGACTGGCTCGACAGCCGCCATACATTCAGTTTTGACAAGTATTACAACCCCCGCCGGATGAATTTCGGCGCCCTGCGCGTTCTGAATGACGACCGGATAGCTCCGGGAAAAGGCTTCGGAACCCATCCGCATAAGAACATGGAGATTATCTCCATTCCCCTGAAAGGCAAGCTGAAGCATGGCGACAGCAAGCAAAACAGCCGTACCATCACCATAGGCGACATCCAGACCATGAGTGCAGGCACGGGCATCTACCACAGCGAAATGAATGGAAGCGATACCGAACCGGCAGAGTTTCTCCAAATCTGGGTAATACCCGAAAAGCTGAATACCCCGCCCGTCTATCAGGATTATGACATCCGTCCCTATCTGCACAAGAACAAGCTTTCGCTTATCGTATCGCCCGACGGCAATGCTCCTGCCGGGATGCTGCAACAGGCATGGTTCTCCATCGGAGAAGTCGAGGCCGGAAAGAAGCTGGGATATCACCTGCACCAGTCGCACGCCGGCGTGTACATCTTCCTCATAGAGGGCGAAATAAAGGTAGACGGCACAGTGCTGTCCCGCCGCGACGGTATGGGAGTATACGAAACCGACAGCTTTGAGTTGGAAACGCTGCAAGATTCGCATATCCTGCTGATTGAAGTCCCGATGTAGGACTTTTGCATAAAATAACAGCCAAACCGGAAGTTTGTGTGGCGTTTTTTGTAATATTGCGCTATAATTGAAACCGTACAATGAAACTTGATTATATTTACCACAGCGGCTTCGCGATTGAAGCGGACGGAATAACGGTCATTATCGATTACTACAAAGACTCCTCGGAAGAGGCGCCGGACCGGGGAATCGTACACGACCATCTGCTAAAGAAGCCGGGAACGCTCTACGTGCTTTCCTCGCATTTCCACCCCGACCACTTCAACCGCGACATCCTTTCATGGAAGGAACAGCGGCCCGACATCCGGTATATCTTCTCCAAAGATATTCTGAAACACCGGCGTGCCACGGCGGAAGATGCCGTTTACATAAATAAGGGGGATGTCTACGAAGACGAAAATATCCGTATCGAAGCCTTCGGCTCCACCGATGTAGGCATCTCTTTCCTGATAGATTTGCAAGGCATGCGCCTGTTCCATGCCGGCGACCTGAACAACTGGCATTGGAGCGAAGAGTCCACTCCGCAGGAGATACGCAAGGCGGAAGGCGACTTTCTTGCAGAGATAAAAAACCTGCAACAAAAGGCTCCCCGGGTAGATATAGCCATGTTTCCGGTGGACAGCCGCATCGGAAAAGATTACATGCGCGGTGCGGAACAGTTCGTGGAACGGATAAAAACCGCTATATTTGCACCTATGCACTTCAGTGAGGATTACCGGGGCGGCAACGCTTTCCGCACCTTTGCCGAAAGCCGGGGTTGCCGTTTCCTTACAATCTCCCGCCGGGGTGAGAGTTTTGACATTACTAAATAAAACATAGCATTATGAAAAATTTAACACAGGTTCTTATTGCGCTGTTCTGCCTTTGCATGCCTGCCCTGCTGCATGCCCAGAGGGATGACAGCAAATATCTGGCCGGCGCTGTTCCGGAAGTGGACGGCAAGGTAGTATTCACCAAAGATTTCAGTATCCCCGGAATGTCTCAAGACACAATCTACTCCCGCCTGTTGAGGTGGATGGATGCACGTCTGGCAAAGAACGGGAATAACAGCCGCGTAGTCTTTTCCGACAAGGAGAAAGGACAGATTGTAGGTATCGGCGATGAATGGATTGTGTTCAGCTCCACCGCATTGTCACTGGACAGAACGAAAATTCTTTATCAGCTCACCGTCACCTGCCAACCGGAAAAATGTGTTTTTGAGGTAGAGAAGATACGTTTCAACTACCGCGAAGGAAAAGAGAAATATACCGCCGAAGAATGGATTACCGACAAGTACGCCTTGAACAAGTCTCAAACCAAACTGGTGCGCGGACTTGCCAAATGGCGCAGAAAGACTGTGGACTTCGTCGATGCCCTCTGCATTGAGGTAACGGAAGCCTTAAGCGCCAGCACCGCCGCCCAAGCTCCTGTAGAGGAAAAGAAAGAAGAAAAGAAAGAGACAAAGGCGCTCGTCAATTCGGGTACAACGGTGATTGCCCCCAAAACGCAAGTTACAGTAGAGACTCCCAAGGCCACCGCTACGACACCGGCTACGGCTACGGTTACGGTTGCCGCCGCACCGCAAACCAATGTACAGGCTGCACAGAACGCCTATAAAGAGGTAGCCCCGGATGCAGTTCCCGCCGATGCCATCCAGACCGGCAACGGCAAGCTGGTGATTGTAATTGGCGAAGAACCTTTCAACATGACGATGATGACTGCCAATGCCGGCGGCTCGTTAGGCAAGATAGCAGGCAACAAGCCGGTAATCTTCACCATTCTGTCACCGGAACAGCCTTATGCACAGATGGAAGCGGCCCAGAATTATACCGTACGCTTCTACCCCAACGGACAGACAGAGCCTTCCGTCATTCTGGAATGTAAGAAAGTGCCGTCACAAGCCCCGATAGAAGGTATGCCGCGTACATACATCGGCGAAATCCTGAAAGCAAAAATTAAATAAACCGATATATAAACCTAAAAAAGTAACAACAGTGGAAATAAAAAGCAAATTCGACCATTTTAATATAAACGTCACCAACCTGGAACGCAGCATCGCTTTCTACGAACAAGCATTGGGACTAAAGGAACATCATCGGAAAGAGTCGTCGGACGGCTCTTTCACGCTGGTCTACCTCACCGACGGCAGCACAGGTTTTCTTCTGGAACTGACCTGCCTGAAAGAACATCCCCAAGCCTACGAACTGGGCGAGAACGAAAGCCATCTCTGCTTCCGCGTGGCCGGAGACTATGATGCAATCCGCCAATATCACAAGGAAAACGGCTGGGTATGTTTCGAAAATACCGCCATGGGACTCTATTTCATCAACGACCCCGACGATTATTGGATTGAGATACTGCCCGCCAAGTAAATTGTACGGCATACTTTGCAACAAGAGGATTACTATTAATTACTTAATACATCAACAACGTGAGTATAGAAGAAGCAATGATGGGCGGTATTGTTTTCAAAGGCAAGAAAGAGAAGCCTAAAGAAGAAAACAAAATCAAGACCAAAGCCAAGAAAAAGACCTATATCACCGGCCTGCATGGTTCCGGTGCGGCGAAAATGAAAGCCGAAATCCGCAAGAAACGCGCGAACAGGCATAAAGGAAAATAATAATTATTTTTTCAGATAAGAAGGTGTAAGTCCCGTTGGGAAAAACTTACACCTTCTTTTTTATACCACACCTACCCGAATTACAGAGAAGCATTGAAAAATTATCCAATCAAAACGCTATTTAGATATATTACATTAAAAAAGGTCTGATAAATAAAAGAAAGTTAATGACAAGTTTTGTTTTTATACAAACAATATATATCTTTGACGTCGCAAACAAACAAATAATATTAAAAAGAAAGTGATTTTATCACAAGAGTATAAAAAAAAGCACTACTTTTTTTTATCCAGAAAACTTGTAGTGTGTTTTCTTATATCAATAACTTTGAATAACACATATGCCCAGGTGCAACGCGGCAAGAAAGACGATGCGAAAGCCGAATTAATATCTTTCAAAGACCGTTGGGGTATCAAGACAAATGCTGTTGACTGGTTATTGACCATTCCTAATATTGGCGTAGAATTTGACTTGGGCAATACCATCCGGAACAAACGTACAATCGGTGCCAATATAAAGTGGAACTGGAACACCTCGCAAAAGTACACCCCATCCCTTATTTTCAATGTATTCGATGCACGGGTAGAGTGGCGTCAGTATTTTCGCACCCGTAAAAGAGGCGGCGTCACCAAAGATGCCAATCTAATGACACGTCTCAAGGAAACCGTATTCACCACCCAGCGCAAGAATCCGCGCCAGGAACGCGCTTACTACTGGGGCGTATATGTCAACGCCGCCAGCTACAACTTTAAAATCGGTAAGGAAGGCAAGCAGGGTAACGCCTACGGAGCCGGCATCAGCGTGGGATATACCGCTCCGCTTTACGGCTACCGCAACAATTACATAGACCTGGAGCTGGGAGGTTCCGCCGGACTGCTTTACACCTCATACGATGTTTATACGCACGATGCGGAAAGCGACTGTTACCCGCGCATAGCGGAGAAATGCAAAAGCGGGCACATCGTGCCGTTCCCTCTGATAACGGATTTACGCGTAGCTTTCGTTTACCGGTTCATGTCGGCAGGCAGCAAGTATAAGGAATCGGTGTACCGCCGTGTACAGATACGCGACTTCGCCCGCCAGGCACTCAATGAGAAGATAAATAAGATGCGCGAACGCATCGACTCCATCAACAATGCGGTACGGAAACAAGGCTTCAGCCGTCCGGACAGCCTGCTTACCAAAGAAGAGCTGAAACAATGGAAGCTGATGCAGCAAGAGCGCAAGGAACTCGCTTTGAAAGAAGCTGCCGACAAACTGCGCAAACAGGTAGCCGATTCTTTGGGCATACAACTTAGCGATACACTCACTTCCGAGCAGGAAAAGGCCATACGCAAGGCACTGAAAGTACGTGAAGACCAATTGAAGCAGAAAGCCGAAACACAAGATTCTGCCAAACGTGGCAAACGTGCTGCCAATGCCAAGAAAGCCAAACTGCATACCAAGGAAAAGAAAGAGAGGAAAGATAAAGACTCCGGGAAAAACCGGAAAAAAGACGGAAAGCCGGAAGCGAGAGCCGCCAACAAAGAAAAGGGAGATGCTTCCGGTGAAGAAGAAGATGAAAAGGAGGATAAAGGATGAAGAACAAGACACTGACATACCTTGCCCTCAGCCTGCTGTGCTGCATCTGTGCCTGCACCTCGGTAGACCTCTGTCCGGAAGCGGAACATCCGCACATCACCGACATGCGTGTACGGCTCAACTGGGGCGACATCAGCAAAGATGAGATTCCGGCAGAAATGCACATCGTAGCAAGCCGTATCATAAACACCTGGCGCACCCGCGGCATCATCAACACATCCATAGACCCTGCCACAAACAATAATATAACACAACAGGAAACGTCTTACGACACCCGGACTGCTTCAAATACAAAAGAAAATTCGGAAGATAACTCAATAGAGAGTCCGGAAGAAACCGCTTCTTCTTTTTACTTGCGCGGAGGTGAGTACAACATTTTTATCATCAACGAGCAGTATGCGGATGTTCCGGCACAGACAGGCGATACGGAACAGTCCCCTACTCCCATCATCAGCATAGAAAATCTGGATAATTATATCCACGACAATAAGGTAAGCGTGAAAGACCTTTATCTGCAAATCAGCAGTATGGGCAATGAAAAGCCCGACATCGTAGAGGGCAATGACCTGCCCGATTTCAATCCTGACGACGAATACCTGCAGGAAATAAAGTCGCCCATATTCTATGCGGTGCAAAAGAACATAAACATCCAAACCGGACAACCGACCATCCTGGATTTTGATATGCAACGCATCAGCCAGCGCATCAATATCGTCTTCAATATCCGCACCGAAGGAAACATAAAAAGAGAAGACCTCGCGGCGCCCATCATCGAATTGTCCGGCGCTTGCGGACGCTTCAACATCGCCGACGCCTGTCTGGACACCACCCGCCTCTACCGGATGGCACATCAGGTACAACCGGACGAGTTTACGCAAACCGGAGAGGGTACTTACCGATGCGTGGTCCATTTCCACACCCTCGGTGTCATCCCCAGCGCGGCAAAAGGACATCTCAACGGACCGGGCATCCTGCAAGTTGCCTTGCAGGTATCTACTCCCCAACTGGATTCTTCCGGTACACCGGTAGTGGATGAGGAAGGCAATCCCGTGAAAAACAGCCGCTACATCTACGGCGCCATCAATCCCTATGACGAACTGACCGCAGCACAACTCATTGAAGTGCGCGACGGCAAAATATACCTGCGTTACAGCAAAGAAGATGTAAACATCGAAATCACAACGCCTTTAGTAATAAAGGCCGACCAGATAGTACCCAACGATACCGGCATGGGATGGCAACCGCACGATCCCACCAATCCGGACGATGACATAATAATAGAGATATAAAGATGAAACGCCTGACATATAGCAATAGCATGCAAAAGCGGAGACACCGGCACAAACTTATTCTGCCGTTATGGTGCATACTGCTGCTTGTTACCGGTTGCGGTAATCTGTACACCGGCGACGAGTCGCTCTATGACCCCAATCATCAGGACAACCAGGGCGACCAGACGCAACTGCCCGTCATGGTAGCATTCAGCGACCCTATATATAATGTATTGACACGCGGTACGGGAGTGCTGGATCCCACAGACGAAACAAACTTCAGCAAACGCATAGCCGACGGCACTTTCTTCGTATACGCATTCCGGCGCGACAATCCCAACGGAATGACCTATGCCCATCGCCGGGCCGAAGATGCCGACCGGCGCTATTGCCTCATCGACGGCAGTCTGGACGAAATCTCCGCCGAAGAATGCACGGCACTGGGACTCACCGCCGAGCAATGCAAACTGCACGGCAAACGGGCGGCTTATGCAGGAAACGGCTCGTTCATTAACTGGAAAAGTTCCGGCTACATCCCCTATTACAATTTGCAGGAAGAATTCGATGCCTTCAACTTCTTTGCTTATTACTACGACGATGCGCAAGTGGGCGAAGTGAAGCGCGAAGCAGACCGTATCTGTTTCGATGTCACCGTAGACGGCTCGCAAGACCTGATGTGCGCCGCTGCCGCCGACCTCAAAGCGCTGATAGAAGACGTGGAAAACGGACGAAAGATAGCTGCCGACTACAGCGAACAGGCTGCCCGCCTGAAACAGCTCGGCGCCGATGAACGCCAACTCATGCGCAGCTGCTATTACGGCACGTACACGGCACGCCGCAACATCTGGCCCATAATCCGCATGAAGCATCAGCTTTCATACGTCAAGTTAAAATTCTATCCTGCCAGCAAAAGCACGAAAGACATCGTTTACATCACGGGTGTCTGGATAGAATGCGTCAACAAAGGCGTTTTCACTGTAGCCTCGTCCGACCCTGCAAATGTAGGCGTCCATTTCCCCACAGACGGAGAACGGGGGAAATTACCGGCACGTGATGCAGAGGGAAAAGAAATAGCTTGGACCGATGAAGAAGGAAAATCACTCTATCCGATGCAAGTAAGGGAAGAAGATGCGGACAAGGAAGTAAACCAGCGTCCGGCAACAGACGGCGGGGTTTTCCTGCTGCCGCCGGGCAACAATGCCACGCTCCTTATAAATACGGTATATTATCCCGACGCAACCGGGAGTGAACCCTATATCACGACTTTCAGCTACGACTTAAAGGATGCCGTGTACAACAAAGACGAAAACGGCGCTTATCTCTCCAGTGGATTTATGGGCGGACGCGAATATAACATCAGCGCCTATATATACGGTCCGCAGGATATAAAGCTGAATGTACAGGCTGCCTCGTGGGTAAACGGTGGAGATATAGAGATAGGAGAAGAATAAAATTGAAACAGACAGAGATTTATATATTTTCTTTTATTAATTAAAAATTCAATGAAGTATGAAAAAGCAATTTTTCTATGCAGCAATGGCGCTCGCAGTAATGAGCAGCTGTTCAAAGGACAATGATCCGGGTATCGGTAATCCGGACGACAACAATGACAAGGCAGTGATTGCATTAGGCGTGGACGTACCTACGGTTACGGCCCTCAGCAGAGGAACCGGCTCTGTGGGCGATGTAGAAGGCGAGAACAACAAGTGGAACAGCCAACAACTGTATATCCACATGGTAGACAGAACCACCGGCTTAGAAGCAGAAGAAGGCGCTGAAGGATCAAAAACTCCGATTCTCGATAACGCAACTCTCCAGTTCAGAGCTCCCAAAGCAACCGAAGGCAATAACGGTGCAATCAGAATCTATAACAATTATGTAGAAGATACCGACAACGGCGTGATTCAATACAAATACTACCCGACCAACGGCACCTATACATTCTACGGTTATCATGTTGACGATGCAACCCACGATAATGCAACCATTACGGCAGATGAGAAGAAAGTGAAGAATGTAACAATCAACGGTACTCAAGACTTATTGGCAGCCAGTACCATAGATATGGCCGAGAACGATGCTTCCAATGACCAAAGTTTATATAAAGACATAGCTACCACGCTAAGCGGCGAGTGGACGGAACTTATGAAATACCAGTTCGGCGCCCGTACAGCCCGTAAAGGTATTGTTCCTATCCTGAAATTCAACCATCAGCTGGCTCGTTTGAAGTTTTTCGTAAGGGCTGGCAGTGAAAGCGCAGCCGGCTATAAATATGAAGGCAGCAATTGGGTGGAACGCAAAAGTACTGACGGTCAGGATAAGACACTCGGTATGCAAGTCACTAAGATTACCTTGAAAGACATGGTAAATGTTGTCGACATGGATCTGGCTACTACGACTTCCGCAAGAAACGGAGCCTCCACCGCTCCTTTTGTTGTATGCAGTAAAGATGCTGATAACAAAAACAAGTTAGACCCGGACAAAGGTTTAATTACTCCGGTAGTGCCCAAGTATCCTTACGGCCACGAAAATATTCCGGCAGATAGTGACCCCGACGCTAAAGGAACTCAAGTGGGTGAACCCGTAATGTTTTTCCCTAACGGAAACATCAACTTGTCCATAGACCTTAAACAATACGTAGAAGATACAAAAGACGAAACAGCCGGTGACAAGATTACATACAAAGAAGTTGAGAAGCTGGATACTCCTTTAACCATTGACCAGTCCAAGATTTCAAAAGATGTGAAAGAATTCAAGGCCGGTGCTTCTTACAACGTATACATTACAATCTATGGCTTCGAAAAGATAGAGGTTACCGCAGTACTGACCGCATGGGAAGACGGTGGTGACATTGAAACCGACATCGAAGACGGAAAATAAGAACCGGCTCCTCTATCGGAAAATAACTCCTGAGGACAATCCAACTACCAACGGGCGGTACGAGAACTACCAACCGTTGGTACTTGAAATACCAAAGCGTGGTACAGGAGCTACCAACTGTTGGTACGGAAGCTACCAAACGTTGGTACAAGGAATACCAAAGCATGGTACCGGAAGTACCATACCGAGGAACATAGGAGAGCAACGATATGTTTAACCAATTACTCACTACAATCATGAAAAAGAATTTATGGATGCTGGCAGCCGCCCTTTGCATGACAGCCTGCTCGCAAAACGAGGATATCGTAATAGAGCAACCGGTCAGCGACAACGACTTCGAATCGCCGGACGGACGGCTAATCATCCAATTGGGTGGAATAGAGACACGTATAGGAGCCAGCGTAGGCGTAACACGCGCACCGCTGGATAAGCTATACGATGAGACCAGCGGCGCTACTACCCGATTGGGCATTTTCGCCCTTGCCACCAATGACGCTACAACCAACACCGCCATTACCGATGTCAACAGAGCCGCAGCATGGGGCGATACGGAGAACTACGGAATTCTGCTGAACAATATACAGGCAGCAGTAACCGCCTGGCCCAAGCAAGACGGGTCCGACGTAAAGCCGGACGGTTTGGAGAATGACCTGGCACAGAAAATCACATTATATAAAAACAATGCCGCAAACGGTGTGTACTACTACCCGATGCAGAAGAAATACGACTATAGCTTCTACGGCTACGCCCCTTATCAGGAAGGCCAAACCATAAGTGCCGCAAAGCCGGAAATAACATTCGCCCGCTTCGACGGCTCGCAGGACATCATCTGGAACAATGCCACCGCCGGAGAGATAGCGCCAAACAGCATTTACCTGAAAAAGGATGTAAAGAACGACGCTTCCCTGACCGGCTATAAAGCCCAATACATCCGCCAGTTGAAGTATCACCACGAACTGAACCAGTCAGCCTCTGAAAAGTTACAGGACTATCCGTGGATACCCAACATCAACTTCGAGCACCAACTGGCACAGTTGCGTTTCTCCGTGATTCCCGCCACCGAGCAGTCCGAAGAGGACAGAACAGCCGTCCAAAACATGAAAGTGAAGAATATCACCATCAAAAGCCACGGCACAACGGCCACCCTCAACGTTCTGACCGGGAAACTGACCTTTACCGACAACGGTTCCCTGCTTATGCGGGAAGCCACCGACGACGGCAAAGGCAATATTACTTTTACGGACGACAATGCCGACGGAACCGTCGAAGTTTCCAAAGACATTTATGTCCAGAAATACGAAGACGGACAATATACGCTTAACGGCGTGTCAAGCGCCAACCCGCTGATACAAGGCTATCTGATGGTGAAACCGGACATGGAACAATTCCTGATGGACGTCACCATCATGGCTCCCGATGCCAGTGGAGTGCCGCAAGACCTGATTGTACGCGACATCCCCGTCAATGCCCCCGCTCCCGCCCTCGATTCAGGCAAAAGTGATAACTTGTTCTATGCCGGCTATTACTACAACGTACGTATCGGCATCTACGCCACCCAACAAATCAACGCTACCGCCACTTTAACTACCTGGAAACCGGGCGGTGACTCCGTAGACGTACCCATAGAGTAAAGGCGGAAAGCACCCGCATAAAAACAGAAAAAGTGTAATGAGTAAAAAGAAAAACATATCGTACCTGTTCGGCCTCGCATTCCTGTTATTGGCAGGATGCGACACAGACACTGCCACAGTTCCCCTTCCCGATGACGGGGAGAGGGCTGTGGAAGTGCGGCTGAGGGCATCGGTATGCACCGTAGAGACTACCGTCAGCCGGAGCGTCATTGAAGGCACGGCCCTGAATACAGGAGATGAAATAGGTATATTCCTGATGAGAGACAGTAATTTCAGCACCCCATACTTGCAGAATCTTCCCTATCGATATGCAGAGGGCGGACAACTGAGTTTGCAGCTGGAAGGAACAAAAGTGTACTACCCTGCCCGGCAGGACACGCTCTATCTGTACGGTTATTACCCTTATACGGCAACAGCCGCTGCAGACGAAAACGGTAAAGTATCCATTCCCGTTACCGCCGCTCTGGAAGCAAAGGACGCCACAGACTACCTTTACACCGGTGAAACCAAAGGCAGCAAGAAAGCGGCTGCAACCGCAGCAGGCATTGCCGTCTCCTTGAAACATGCCTTGGCACGGCTACGCCTCAACATATCCACCGACCGCCCCGAATATACGGCGGACTCATACCCGGTGTTGCAAAGCATCGGTTTTACCACCCGTGAGGGACAAACAGGGACAATGGATCTGCAAACAGGAGGCATCACATCCGATAGTCCGGACACCGGTACATCCATCAGCTCCGATTACCGGAACGAAGCATCCCCGCTCAACCTTATCCCCGGAACACCCGGCATTCAGAAGGATTATCTGCTGCTGCCATACGGGCATGAGACTATCAGTGCGCTCCGCCGCTTGACATTCAGCATAAAAGAGCCCGACGGAAGCGAGAAAGACATCGTAGTGTTCGACGAAGCCGATGCCGGTGCAAACACTCCCCCGCTAATCGTACTGGAAGCCGGCAGCATAACCACCCTCAACATCCTATATACGCAAAACATGGCTGCAAAAGCTTCCGTAAACGACTGGAACAAGGGTACGGAACATACATTTCAATAGAACGGAACTTACAAATCCCAACCAACAAAACGCTAAAAACCGATATGCCGAAAACCAATCACCATACACTCTCTTTAAGCAGCATCTTCTTTCTGCTGCTACTTTACAGTTTCCCTACCCTGCACGCCCAGCAACTGGCAGTAAAGACCAACGGCCTGATGCTTGCCGCCATGGCTCCCAACATCGGCTGCGAATTCGTTGTGGGCGAACGGAGCAGTATCGACATCTCGGCTTTCGGCGCAGTCAACATCTACGGCAACAAAGCCAAAATGATAGGTCTTCTGCCCGAATACCGCTATTGGTTTAACGGACGCCCCATGACACGGGAATTTGTGGGAATAGCCGCTCTCGGCGTGTCCTACGACATCACATGGGGAGAGCGCATCTATCAGGGCGATGCTGCCGGCGCCGGGATTACCTTCGGCTATGCGCTGAACCTGAACCGACGCCTCAACGTAGAGTTTTACGGCGGATTCGGCGCCGTGTACTTCAAGCAAAAACAATACTACAAAAACGATAACATAGAGGACTACACCGACGGAACGGCACAAGCCAACGCCAACGGTTATAAACTGCTGCCTATCAAAATAGGTATCTCCATATCCTATATCTTCAAATAAAGAATAACCGCCATGAAAAATTTCATCATAACATCAGCCGTTTGCATTGCTATGATTTTATCTTCCGCATCAAGCATGGCGCAACAAATCACTATCGTGTCCGGCAAAGTGCTGAACCTGCCCGAAGGTGAAAAAAAGCCGCGCCCCTTCCCCATGGGAGAGACCGTGCGTATTTTTGCTTTCAATACCGTGGCCTCGGCACGCGATGCCCTGAAAGCGCTTGAAACCGGCGGTGGCGGAACATTGCTCTTCGACGCCGATGCCGTGGCGGGCGCCGACGGATACTATGAAATACGTGTAGCGGAAAACGGCGCGCTAATTTTTAACGTGCAAATGAAAAACGAACTGCGCGAAGTGAATTACAAACAGGAGATAAACGCCAACATCGACGGCGGCATCGCTCTTGAGGAGGTGGAAGTTGTGGCAGAAAACCCAAACCCGCAACCCCGGCCCGTAGCCGGGAAAATAGTGGGCAACAAACTGATTGTAAACAACTCGGTAGCCATTCCCAGCAATTACGGCGCGCCCAACCGCCGGCTCATCATGCAACCTTATATCATGGACTGTACCACCGAAGAGATAGTGAGCTACATGGACCCGACAGTCATGGACGGCCCCGAATACGGACTGACGCAAGACCGCCGCATGGCCTACGACATCAGGAACGACAAACTGGCTCCCTATATCAATACCCGCCGCCAACTGGATGCCACACGCTTCAACCTGGACATCAACGACTCGGTACCCGTACCCGACCCCAGACGCATTTACAGTGTATTGTCCAAAGTTATTATAGCAGACTATACCCACCCTACATACGAAGCGGAATGGAAAATGACTACCTGCAAAATAAAACGCCCGTTGCAGTTTCTGGAGTTCTCGTTCCCCGATTTTGAATTAGACCCCGATAAATACAAGGAAACGCCCCGGCGCGAACGCCGGAATACGGCAGGCAATATTTCGCTGACATTCCTTGTGGGCAAGGCTGAGCTGGATCCTGCCGACTCTGCCAACACAGTGCAGATGAACAAGTTGCAGGAAGACCTGATGAACATCGTAAACGGTGAGGGCACCACACTGAAAGAATTTAAGATAACCGGCGTATCGTCTCCCGAAGGACGCTATGCCAGCAACCTTGCGCTTGCCAAGCAACGAACGGCTTTCGCCCTACGGAAAATCACTTCGGTAATACCTGCCGCCAAATGGAGCCGGGTATACAAACATCCTACGGAAACCCGTGTTGCCACTTGGAATGAAGTAGCCGATTTACTGGAACGGGACAGCCTCACTGCGGAAGCGCGGGAGATAAGGGAAATCACCGGGAAATATAAGAATCCGGATGCGCAGTTTGCCGCCGTATCGCGTCTGCCCTACTACTCCACCATCATCAAAGAACGGCTGCCCAAACTACGCACCGTACAGTACGAATACAAACATGAAATATTCCGTGAACTGAATCCGGATGAAATATTGGACAAATACTTGCACGACCCTCAATACGCCGACGGCAAAAAGTCGTTTACCCGATACGAGTACTGGCATTTGTTCCGGATGATAAAAGACCCGGAAGAAGCGGAGAAACTCTATCGGCGCGCTTACAGGGAAACAATGGCCTACGACACGAAAGGGAAAGAAAAGCCGTGGATTCTGGCGGCAAACAACCTTGCAATAGCGCTGCTACGCAGGGATACTTTCGACGTAGAGATACTGAAACCCCTGATTGACCTTAAGCGGAAAGTGAACATGGTGGACTCTTTCAATGACGGCATCAGCATAACCAAGACTGAAGTAAACCCCGAAACAATCGTTGCCAACCAGCTTGCAATGTACATACGCGCCTATAACTTTGAAGAGGCCAGCATCCTTGCCGACAAACTTCCGGATACCGAACGCTTCCAGATGATAAAGGCATTTGCCAACTGTCTGGGCGGATACTACGACTACCGGGGTGCAGCCACCGTAAAGGAGGGCGAGGAACGTAAAAAAGTATTCAAATTGGTAAAGGAGTCGTCCCCGCTCAATAATATTGTAATGTGCATGGCTATGGAGACGGACAATTACAACAAAGAAGCACAGAAAGCCTTGGAAGAACTGCCTGAAACGGCCATGACGAAATACATGAAACTAGTGATTTACATCCGGGAAAAGAAACTGTATGAATGGAGCTACGATAACGCCCTCGACTTTGACGAAGCCTGCAAGAAGTTGGAAGAAATTGTCAAACTGGATGAGAAATACTACAAAATAGCCGTTAACGACGGTGAAATCAGCAAGGAATTTATGGAATATTACGACCAGGGCGACTGGAAACTTTATTAAACGGATATGGAGAGTTGAACATCATGAAGAAACCACTGATTATATTGATTGTACTGCACACACTGATACCTTTTGCCTTTGCCCAACAGCAAGCGAGCAATAATCCTTCTCCGGCAACGCATCCTAAAGATAGTGTCGGCATAGGATTCGATGCTACCCGGCAGATGTTCCAAAGACGTTACCAGCATCCGGATGCAGTGCCTTTCGACACACTATGGAAAAACAATGTGTATATCTCCTTGTTTGGCGGCATGGACAAAATGATTCCGCGCGGAAACACGGATTTCAACACCGGTCCCGTGGGCGGTATCGCCGCCAATTGGCAGTTCGCCCCCGCCCATGCCCTGCGTGCCTCATTGCTGGCGGGTAACTTCTCGCGCAAAATAGACAACGAAACCCTATTGCGTTTCGGTCTGCAGGCGGATTATCTGCTGAATGTATCATCCTATGTCAACGGCTACAATCCCGGACGTATCTTCGAGTTCCTGACCGTAGCGGGAGTCGGCTATCAATTATCTTCACTGGCAGGCAGGGCGGAACATGTAGCCGACCTGCATTTAGGCTTCCAACTGAAACTGCACCCTACCGCACATGTGGACTTTTATCTGGAACCCCGCTTCACCATTATGAGTGACGGCATAGACCATTCCTTCCAAAAGAACTGGCATAAATATGACATGACCTACGGTGCGACCGTAGGAATGAACTACCGCCTGAAAGCATGGAAACCCTTCGGCAAAATACGCATACTGGAAGGCAATCATTTTTTGGACAATACCTTTATCAGCATCGCTGCCGGCGGGCAGTTTCAAGCTTCCCGCCTGACAAGTGAAATGGGACTGACAAACTCCATCGGCCCGCACATCAGCCTGTCTGCCGGCAAATGGCTGATACCGGCATTCGGCTTACGGCTGTCGGCATTCAAATCGGCCGATACCTGGCATAAGAAAGTTATTGCCTCTTCAGCAAGTTCGGTCGGTGAAGAGTTTTATGAGATGTCCGCATACGCCGGGGGACGCCTGGAAGGTATGCTGGATGCCACTTATTTTTTTAACGGCAGGCAACTCAATCCTAAATTCTCCGTCAATGTATTGGCAGGCGGCGAACTGGGATATATTCAAAAAGAAAATGGTTATCGGCCCGCAAAAGGCGGATATACGGGATTTACAGGCGGCTTGCAATTTAAATACCGGCTTTGGGGCGATGTTTCTTTATTTGCAGAGCCACGCACCAGTCTGGCATCCTATTCATTAAAGACCAACGAAAAGGAAGAAGGCAGATACGTGGCAAAAAAGTTCACAGACAATCTGTACAGCATCAATATAGGTATCGAGATACAACGTAGCGATGAAGAAAACCGCATGGCACGCTCTTTAAACCGTGATTTGTTTAAGCCTTCTTTCTTTGTAAGCGGCGCAATCGGTTTCTCCGTTCCCATACAAATGAAGCGGTACGAACCGAAACGCTACTTCGACTACATGGCCACGATAAGTGCAGGGCGCATTTTCACCCCATTGTCATCGCTCCGTTTAGCAGCGGATTATGGACCTCTGTCCACAGACCGGAAAGGGAAAACCTTGGAATATGATATGGCAAGCGGAAGCCTTGACTATATGCTGAACCTTACCAATCTGATGACGGGATATGACCCCGAACGCAAATACGACGTACAGCTATTTGCCGGAATAGTGGCTTCTATGCGGATGAAACATGAGAACCGCTTCTTTATCGGCGGAGAAGCGGGACTGCAAACATCTTACCGGGTGGGTCGCCGCTTCAAGGTATTCCTCGAACCCAAAATCCGCATTTACGGCAAGGAACTGCTAATACAGGATAATGTGCAGGGGAGCGACATCATGATGTCGCTAAATGCCGGAACAAGCTTTTCGTTCTAAACGGGAACAGGTTATTTCAGAAGTTCATCAATCTTCTTAACCAAAGCCGAGAACTCTTCCGGATTATAAAGACGAGTGAGCATCACGATGCGTCCTTCCTTATCAATCAATACATTACGGGTAATACCAGCTTGGCGCAACGCATATTTGGCGAAAATATCAGCCCCCGGGTCCAATCCCAACGGATAGGTAACGCCTGTGGACTTGCCAAAAGCTATGACTTTATTCAACGGCTCGTCACGGTCGATGCCCATTAACATGAAATCCGAATCGGACTTATGCTTCTGCCATATATCCTTTTCGATAAAAGGCATCTCCTTACGGCATACACCACACCAGCTTGCCGTAAACTGCAACATAACCACCTTGCCACGGAAATCGGAAAGCGTAACGGTCCTGCCGTCTGTCAGCGTAACGGTAAAATCGGGAGCCACCTGCCCCACTTTCACAATATAACCGGTATCGTCTGCCTCTGCTTCCTGCGCCATACCTACCATGCTGCACAATGCGAATAGGCCAAGTACCAATGATCTGAGTCGCTTCATTTTTCTTTGTTTTTAAGTATTCATAAATAGATTTCCTGTCGCAAAAGAAACTAATTAGGCATAACAAAACAAATAGAGTATGAACTCTTTGCAAATATTTAACTCATACCCCACACGAAATGCGCGGATTTACACAGACAGCATCCAATGACCGTTCAGTCATTCATAAACCGTCTTGTGTAAATCCGCGCAACCTATATTCAAAGCCTTACCGCTCCGAAAGCCCGTTCCTTAGATATTGGGTTTTATGTCCAACTTCACGGGCTTAATCATGTTTTCGGGCTTCAGGATAGTATCCAAATCTTCTTTGGAAAGTATATTGTGTTCCAGAACCAGTTCATAGACGCCTTTTCCCGTTGCAAGGGCTTCTTTGGCTATCTTGGTAGAATTTTTATAACCGATAACCGGATTAAGAGCCGTAACCACACCGATGCTATCGTGTACATATCTGCGGCATACTTCCTCATTAGCTGTAATTCCGTCGATACAGAGCGTGCGCAGGGTATCGAATCCGTTCATCAGCAAATCGGCAGACTCAAAACAACATTGCGCCATTACGGGTTCCATTGCATTCAGCTCCATTTGAGCAGCTTCGCCACTCATAGCCACACAAAGGTCGTTGCCGATTACCTTATAGGATATCTGATTCATTACCTCAGGGATAACCGGATTGACCTTACCCGGCATAATGGAAGACCCCGGCTGCATGGCGGGAAGATTGATTTCTCCCAATCCGCAACGCGGACCGGATGCTAGCAGACGAAGGTCATTGCATATCTTGTTCATCTTCACCGCAACTCTTCGCATAGCCGAGGAGTAGCCTACAAGGCAAGAAGTATCCGAAGTAGCTCCCACCAAGTCACCGGACAGTTTCACGTCCCATCCGGTAAGCTTCGACAAAGCCTTCACGCATTTCTCCGCATATTCCGGTTCTGCCGCAATACCCGTGCCAATGGCGGTAGCTCCCATATTGACCGTAAGGAATTCCTCTGCCGCAAAGTTCAGGTTCTTTATCTCATTGCGCAAAATGCTGGCAAATCCGTTGAATGTCTGTCCGAGAGTCATGGGCACAGCATCTTCCAACTGCGTACGTCCCATTTTAATGATGTGTTTAAACTCTTCGGCTTTGCGTTGGAACGCATCGATCAACTCCTCAAAATGTTTCACAAGTTTGAGGTGGGTATAATACATTCCTATATGTATGGCAGTAGGATAAGCGTCATTGGTGGACTGTGAACGATTGACATGATCGTTCGGTGAGCAGTATTGGTATTCGCCGCGTTTATGTCCCATGATTTCAAGCGCGCGATTAGCTATTACCTCATTGGCATTCATATTGGTAGTGGTGCCTGCTCCTCCCTGAATCATGTCTACCGGGAACTGCTCGTGGTGCTTGCCTTCGAGTATCTCCTTACAGGCTTTAAGGATAGCATCCGTTTGCTGCCCGGTAAGCAGACCAAGTTCGGAATTGGCAATGGCTGCTCCCATTTTGGTAATGGCAAGAGCGTTGATAAACAAAGGATATTCGTTCAGATGAAATTTACTGATACGGAAATTCTCGATACCTCTGAGAGTCTGTACTCCATACATGGCGCTTTCCGGTATTTCACGGCTGCCGATTAAATCGCTTTCTGTGCGAGTTTTTGTAGATAGTTCTTCTTTCATAATATATGTTTATTAACTATTTCAATAAGCGGTCATCAAAGAATAACCAAAGATAGCATAAATTGTTTTGTAAACAATAATACTTATTATTAGGTTAACAACATTTAATACAAGCATTTTCATACACATATTACTATATATAATATGACAAAATGTAAGAACACACAGGGTTATCACTCCAAATCATTAAATAGTTAATATATGCTTAATTTAGAAAATATAAAATAATAAATACAACAAATTCACCCCCTGTTATTGTTATATAAGGGATTATTTTAGAAATTAGCCAATAGTAGAGAACATAACAACCTTATCTAATTTTTTAAATAATAAGTATATGGTTTTACAATTATTATTTGTACTGACCGCTATTATCATAGGTGCACGCTTAGGCGGCATAGGTCTCGGAGTAATGGGCGGCGTAGGTTTGGGCATACTGACTTTTGTATTTGGCTTACAACCCACTGCACCACCGATAGACGTAATGTTGATGATAGCCGCCGTTATTTCCGCAGCTTCCTGCATGCAGGCGGCCGGCGGACTTGATTACATGGTAAAGTTAGCGGAAAAACTGCTGCGCAAGAACCCGTCTCAGGTTACTATCCTCAGCCCCATCGTCACCTACCTGTTTACTTTCGTAGCCGGTACAGGACACGTGGCATACTCGGTTCTTCCCGTCATTGCCGAAGTTGCAACCGAAACCAAAATCAGACCTGAGCGTCCGCTGGGTATCGCAGTCATCGCTTCACAGCAGGCCATCACGGCAAGTCCCATTTCGGCGGCTACAGTTGCACTGCTCGGCCTGCTTGCCGGATTCGACATCACTTTATTCGACATACTCAAAATAACGATTCCGGCAACAATCCTCGGCGTACTGGTAGGCGCATTGTGCTCCATGCGTGTGGGAAAAGAACTGATTGACGACCCGGAATATCAAAAACGTATGGCAGAAGGCTACTTCGACGGTAAGAAAGTGAAAATCGACGATGTAACAAACAAACGCCATGCTATGATTTCGGTACTCATATTTATCCTTGCCACGGCATTCATCGTTCTTTTCGGCTCATTCGAAGGGATGCGTCCTTCTTTCCTGATTGACGGAAAAACAGTTTCCTTAGGGATGTCCGCCATTATCGAAATCATCATGCTTTCGGCTGCCGCCCTCATTCTGCTGGTAACTAAGACAGACGGAATAAAAGCAACACAAGGCTCTGTCTTCCCGGCTGGAATGCAGGCTGTAATCGCCATCTTCGGCATTGCCTGGATGGGCGATACATTCCTAAACGGAAATATGGCACAACTCACCGCCTCTATCGAAGGTATCGTACGCCAGATGCCCTGGCTGTTCGGCATCGCTTTGTTCGTCATGTCTATCCTGCTGTACAGCCAGGCAGCCACAGTACGCGCTTTAGTACCGCTGGGCATTGCTTTGGGCATATCGCCATACATGCTGATAGCCATGTTTCCTGCCGTAAACGGGTATTTCTTCATCCCGAACTACCCTACCGTAGTTGCAGCCATCAACTTTGACCGTACGGGAACCACCCGAATCGGTAAATATATACTCAACCACTCTTTTATGATGCCGGGTATCGTCTCTACGGCAGTTGCCATAGCCTTGGGATTATTATTCATACAATTTTTCTAAGCATATTTACCTTTAACCTATTTTTTAATTCAAACAAATTAAGTCATGAAAAGATTAGAAAAACTCAGCATGGTAGCCGTTATGCTACTGCTTTCCGTCACAATGGCTTTCGCTCAGCAGAAGCCTAACATCCATATCCTTGCCACCGGCGGAACCATTGCCGGAACCGGAACATCTGCAACCGCCACCAACTATACTGCCGGACAAGTAGCCATCGGTACACTGCTCGATGCCGTACCCGAACTTAAAAACATAGCTAACGTAACCGGCGAACAAATTGTCAAGATAGGTTCACAAGACATGAACGATGAGGTATGGCTGACTCTTGCAAAGAAAATTAACCAGCTTCTGAAACGCTCTGACATCGACGGCATCGTAATTACCCACGGAACCGATACGATGGAAGAAACGGCCTATTTCCTTAATCTGACAGTCAAGAGCGACAAACCGGTAGTTCTGGTCGGAGCAATGCGCCCCTCTACCGCTATCAGCGCCGACGGACCTCTTAACTTATACAATGCCGTCGTTGTGGCCGGAGCAAAAGAGTCCAAAGGGAAAGGTGTTTTAGTGGCAATGAACGGAAGCGTGCTTGGTGCTGCAAGCGTATTGAAGATGAACACTGTTGACGTGCAGACCTTCCAAGCTCCCAACGCGGGTGCACTCGGTTATGTACTGAACGGCAAGGTCACGTACAATATGTCGTCTGTAAAGAAACACACCACCCGCTCGGTATTTGATGTTACCAATCTGAACTCACTCCCCAAAGTGGGAATTGTCTACAGCTATTCAAACATCGAGGCCGACATGGTTACTCCGATGCTGAGCAATGGCTATAAGGGTATTGTCCATGCAGGAGTAGGCAATGGAAACATTCACAAGAATATATTCCCCGTATTAACGGAAGCCCGCAAAAAAGGTATTCTCGTAGTCCGTTCGTCAAGAGTGCCGACGGGTCCCACTTCGCTCGATGCAGAAGTAGACGACGCACAATATCAGTTTGTCGCATCACAGGAACTGAATCCCCAGAAAGCACGTGTCCTGCTGATGCTTGCACTGACCAAAACCACCGACTGGAAACAGATTCAGGAATATTTCAACGAATATTAAAAACAGATAGAAATGATAAAGAAACTCACATTTATACTTCTGGCTGCGGGCTGTACACAAATCATGTACGCCCAAAGCACGGAGAAGAACGAGAAGTTCCTTGAAAACAAGACCCTGTTTGAAGAACTCACCAATGTAAAGAAAAAACAAGATAAGTTCAACTTATTCCTCAATATGCAGGGCAGCTTCGATGCAAACTTCCGCGACGGCTTCGAAGAGGGAGCTTTCAAAATGAGGCAACTCCGCATTGAAGCCAAAGGAAATATCAACAACTGGCTTTCGTACCGATACAGACAACGGCTGAACCGCTCGAACGACAGTAGCGGCAACATAGACAACCTTCCTACTTCCATTGACATTGCAGGGATAGGTGTGAAACTGGGAAAAGGATTTTCTATTTTTGCCGGTAAGCAATGTACCGCATACGGCGGTATCGAGTTCGACTTGAATCCTATCGAAATATATGAATACAGCGATATGATTGAGAACATGAGTAACTTCATGACCGGTTTGAACATCGGATATGACATCAATGCCCACCAGCAGTTGAACCTGCAAATACTGGACAGCCGCAACGGCTCTTTCAACAAGACGTATGGAGTTGAAACCGAAGACGGCGAACAGCCTGCCATAGAATCGGGCAAGCTGCCGCTCGTATACACCCTGAACTGGAACGGTAATTTCAATGACATATTCAAGACACGCTGGTCCGCCTCTATCATGAACGAAGCAAAGGACAAGAATCTTTATTATTTTGCATTTGGTAATGAATTGAACTTGAATAAGTTCAACATGTTCCTCGACTTCATGTACTCCAAAGAAGGTATCGACCGCAAGGGTATCATGACAGGGATAACGGGCAGTATGGAAGGACACAATGCTTTCGATGCCGGATATTTTTCAATGGTAACCAAGTTGAATTACCGTTTCCTGCCTAAATGGAACGCTTTCGTAAAAGGAATGTATGAAACAGCATCTCTCACCAAACAGCAGGGAGATTTGGAAAAAGGCAAATACCGCACCGCATGGGGTTATTTTGCCGGTGTGGAGTTCTATCCTATGGATACCAACTTGCATTTCTTCCTTACATACGTAGGACGTTCCTATGACTTCACCGCCCGCGCCAAAGCACTCGGACAAGAGAACTATTCTACAAACAGAGTATCGGTGGGATTCATTTATCAGTTACCGATGTTCTAGATTTTTACGTTGCTCCGGCTTCCACCCGTTAGACAATGCTCGTGCCGAGCGTGCCCAAAAGAAAATCCCTCTCAGATTATTTCTGAGAGGGATTGTTGAGGTTCCTGGCGGATTCGAACCGCCGTACACGGTTTTGCAGACCGCTGACTAAGCCACTCATCCAAGGAACCAATCTTTCTCGTTTGCGGTTGCAAAGGTAGTCATTTTTTTGAAACTACCAACTATCAACAGCATTTTTTCTTTATTTCTTTTTTACCGTCACTGCATTCCGAGCGTTTCTTTTCGTACAATTGCTTTAATTCACAGCCTGTTGCACAATTCTCGCAAGGATTACGCTTTTCTCTTACTTTCATGAAAAAAGCATAAACACGCTGTCCGATACGGACGATACACAACAATAAAATGAGAGCTACCGCCCAATTTTGCCAATTACTCATCCAAACAGCCCCCCTATCTGATAAATTGCAAAGGACACCACCCATGCAAGGACAGTAGTGTACACCGCTGCAAACAAAGCCCATTTCCAACTGCCCGATTCTCCTTTAATGGCCGCTAAGGTGGCGATGCACGGGAAATATATCAATACAAACACCATATAGCCAAAAGCCACCAACGGAGTAATCGGAATCCGTTCGCCCAAGCTCACCGCATCGGCTTCGGCATCATCTGCATACAGAACTCCCAGCGTACTTACCACCAGTTCCTTGGCCCCTACACCGGAAAGGATACCGACACCCAGTTTCCAATCAAAACCTAACGGCGCTATCACCGGTTCCACAGCCTTGCCTATTCTGCCGATATACGAGTTTTCCTGCTGCTCGGCCACATCCTGATATGCATCGTGGTCCGGATAATACCCCAACGCCCATATCACAATGGAAGCCACCATGATGATACCTCCCATTTTGCGCAGATATTGCGCGCCTTTCTCCCAAGTATGGCGGAAAATGGACTTCGACGTCGGTATACGGTAAGGAGGAAGCTCCATAACAAACGGCGTGTCATCTCCCTTTACCAGAAAGCGACAGAAAAGCCGTGCCATAACCACAGCCAGTAAAATGCCGATAGCATAGATTATCAGCAATACCAAACTGGCATTGTTCGGGAAAAACGCCCCCACCAACAGCAAATAAATAGGCAAACGTGCACTGCATGACATCAGCGGATTGATAAGCATGGTCACCAGTCGGCTCTTCCGGTTTTCAATAGTACGCGAGGCCATAATAGCCGGTACATTGCAACCGAATCCCATAATCAGAGGGATAAAGGACTTGCCGTGCAGTCCCATCTTATGCATTATCTTATCCATGATAAAGGCGGCACGCGCCATATATCCGGAATCCTCCATCAAAGATATGAAGAAATATAGAATCAAGATATTGGGCAAAAAGACAATCACCCCGCCTACACCGCCGATAATGCCGTCCACCAACAAATCCTTCAGCGGCCCTTCAGACACGTTGTCACGCACCAGACTGCCCAACGCACCTACCAGCCATTCAATGCCCTGCATGGGATAATCTCCCAAGATGAATGTTCCTTCAAACATCAGATACAGGAACAGAAAAAAGATGGGATACCCCCATACGCGATGCGTCACAATGGAATCTATCACACGCGTTGTACGTGCCGTATCCTCTTGCTTGTCCACATAAGTTTCGCGAAGCGCGCCGGCGATAAAACCGTATTTGGCATCTGTAATGGCCTGCTCGCTATCTTCGTTTATTGCATTGCGCAGGCGTTGCACTTCGCGGTTACGGACTTCAATAATATCCTTCCCATTGGGAAACTCCTGTACGGTCTTCTCCAAATCCTCGTCATTCTCCAGCAACTTAATAGCAAGAAAGCGCGTGGAGTATTTATACCGTATATTCTCGTTGACACTGATTATGCGTTTCACCTCTTCAATGCTCCGCTCCAATTCCGGCCCGTGATTGATATGGATGTGGCGGTAAAAGCCTGCCGGATGCTCCTTCTCCTCCTTATGAGTGCCAAAATCGTGGTCGGGTACATACTCCTTGTGCCAGTTGCGCAAATCATTCAGGATTTCGGCACGTATCTTACCTTTTTTATCCAGAAAATCACCACCCTCGTAAATACCGATGATAATATGGAAAAGCTGTTCTATGCCTTTTCCGGTGCGGCTGATGGTAGGCAGCATCGGCACGCCAAACAACTGGCCGAGTTTTACGTAATCCAACGTGTTCCCGCTTGCTTCCAGTTCGTCGTACATGTTAAGCGCGATAACCATGCGCACGTTCATGTCAATTAACTGGGTGGTGAGATACAGGTTCCGTTCCAGATTGGAAGAGTCCACCACATTAATAATGATATCCGGAGTTTCGTTGATGATGTGATGGCGCACATAAATCTCTTCGGGAGAATAGGCAGAAAGCGAATAAGTGCCAGGCAAGTCGACGATGCGGAAATGATACCCCTGAAAGTCAAAATACCCCTCTTTAGCATCTACGGTGACACCGCTGTAATTACCCACATGCTCGTGCGAACCCGAGGCGATGTTGAAAAGGGATGTCTTGCCACAATTGGGATTACCCACCAAAGCGACATTGATGGTGCGGCGTTTTCCCAAAGCGATACGTTTCAGTTCTTCTTCGTCCAAACGCATATCTTCGCTCCACCCCTCGTGATAGTCGAGCTGCACGGACTCCCGACACATTTCCTTTTCACCGACAATCTCAATCATCTCAGCTTCCTGACGCCGTAAAGAGATTTCATATCCCATCACCTTATACTTGATGGGGTCTTTTAGAGGGGCGTTCAGCAACACCTCAACGGTTTTCCCCTTGATAAATCCCATTTCCACGATTCGCTTACGGAAACCTCCGTGTCCCAGCACTTTAACGATTACTCCCTTCTCACCGGTTTTCAATTCGGACAAACGCATAGTCTTCTGCCTTTTTTATTTTTGCCGCAAAGATAAAGGATAAGTCCGTATAGCGCAAATAATTTAGAATGTTTTTAAATAAGAGACATCAAAGAGAGCCGATTCTGCATTGTAAGCAAGCTGACAACGGTCTGCCAAAGCAACCTTTCGGCACGGAAGTAACAAAATCCGGGAAGAAACATGTATATTTGCCGCTATGGAAAAGGAAAAAGTAGCACAATATATCAACCGGAAACAGCTTTTGCAACCGACAGACAAGGTACTTGTCGCCCTAAGCGGCGGTGCGGATTCCGTCGCTTTATTACGACTGTTGCAAGCATCGGGCTACGACTGCGAAGCTGCGCACTGTAATTTTCACCTGCGAGGTGCAGAATCCGACAGAGATGAGGCATTTGTCCGCCAACTGTGCGTAAAACAACAAGTGCCGCTACACACCGTCCACTTCGACACTGCGCGCACTGCCGAAGAACGGCATATCTCCATTGAAATGGCCGCACGCGAACTGCGTTACGGATGGTTTGAGGAAATACGGCAGAAAATCAATGCCGACGCCATTGCCGTAGCCCATCACCAGGACGACAGCGTGGAAACCCTCCTGCTGAACCTGATACGTGGTACGGGCATCAACGGGTTACGGGGAATACGCCCCAAAAACGGGCACATCGTACGTCCGCTGCTTTGCCTGGAACGCAAAGAAATCATCAGTTATCTGAACCGCATAGGGCAGGATTACGTAACAGACAGCACCAATCTGCAGGATGAATACACTCGTAACAAAATACGCTTGAACCTGTTGCCCATGATGCAGGAAATCAACCCGTCCGTCAAAGAAAGCATTCTCAATACCGCCGAGCATCTGGATGGCGCATCCGCCATATATAAACAAGGGATAGACGAAGGCATAAAACGGGTGCGGACAGCAGAGGGCATCTGCATCGAGAGACTGATGCAGGAACCGGCCCCCGCAACATTACTATTTGAAATCCTATACCCGCTCGGCTTTAACACCGCCCAAATCGGAGACATATACCGTTCGCTGGAAGGACAGCCGGGAAAAATCTTCACTTCGGAACATTGGTGCATTGTGAAAGACCGCGAATATCTGCTGATTGAAGCACACCGACAACCCATACAACCCGCACTGGCAATGGAAGAGTATGCCTTTACCCCGGACTTTGTCATTCCCCGCGACAAGAGCACTGCCTGCTTTGATGCGGACAAACTGACACATCCTCTCCTTCTGCGCCCCTGGCGACAAGGAGACTCTTTTATTCCATTCGGCATGAAAGGCCGGAAAAAAGTAAGCGACTATATGACCGACCGGAAGTTCTCTCTTTTGCGCAAAGAGCAGCAATGGGTATTATGTTGCGGCGAAGAGATTATCTGGCTGATAGGTGAAAGAACGGACAACCGTTTCCGCATCGATGCCTCTACAAAACGGGTACTCACAGTCCGGCTTCTTCCCGCCGGGGACAGTCCTGCCACACCCTAAGACCCAAGCGGTATAACTCTGCATCCGAAGAGTACCCCATTATCCATTTCATCTTTAGGTTAGAGATACAGAACTTTAACCTAAAAACGGCTCTCTCCAGCCTAAAGACACCCATCTTCAGGCCGGAGATAAAGTTCTTCTCCTATATTTACTGGCTTCTTACCTGAAGAGAACATCTATCCTCTCCGACAAGAATCCTTCTCCTTAAGAACCTGCTTAAATCGTCTTCAGCACTCCTTGTTTGAAGATATTTTTCTATTTTTATTCGTCACATACCCCGTTATGCTTCTTATAAAACAAAAAACAGACCGAATAGAGCTTCAAAAGAAGCAGAAAATACTCTTTGAACTTTATGCCCGTGTCAGAATCTACTTACAAGATAATCCTATTTTCCTTCTGCTTCTTAAAGCAATCGGCAAGCAAGGCGGCAAACGGCGTATCAAAAGTACGGGCCTTTTGCGGACACCCTTTTACACAAGCACAGCAGCGAATACACTTTTCCACATCGGTACTACATTCATCGCCCTTCGCGATAGCGCCTGCCGGACAATGCTTCACACAGTATCCGCAATGGTTGCAAAGTTCTGCGTTGACAGCCGGAATGCGCGGCATAGGAACTCCGCTTTTGCGTAGTTTCACCACCTTCCGCAAGAAACGGAATAACGGAAAAAATGCCTGACGGGGACGTTGAATACGGTTGACGTCAACGGCATAGAGCTTATCCATGTCGGCTGCCGCTTCGATTTTAGTCCGTATCTTAACGCCGAAAGTTTCTGCAAACTGCAAGTCATCTGCATCCGGCCGCCCTGCAGCTATGGGATTTTGCTGCGTACTGTACGAATGCTCGCCTACAAACGTAGCACCGGCAATCACTTTAAATCCTCTGTCCGATGCAAATGCGTCCAACTCCACCAATGCTTTTTCATAGGCACGGTTACCATACACAGCAACCAGCACCGCCGGAGCGCCGGAAGCATGAACGTCTTTCATCCGCTCCAATGCCGGGGGTGCCACCTTCCCGCCATAGACGGGGACGGTTATCACCGTCAAGGTGTTTTCAGGAATTTCCAATTTGCCAGCCGGGTGGAAAGTAAGGTCTGTCCGGGTAACATCGGAAATGCCCGTACCGCGAACAATCGCCTCGCCCACTTGTTTAGAGGTATGGGTAGGCGAAAAAGTAATCAAACGAACTGTATATATATTCATAAATCTGTTTCTTATATAATAATGAAACAAAGATAGACTTTTAAAATTAAAAAAAAGACGATTTATTTATGAAACCAAAAATTATTATTACCTTTGTGCCGTTGAAACATTCTGCAACTCCTTACTGAGGTGAGGATTGTTAGTCAGATTTCCGGTTCAATAACAAATATCCCTATTAAATCATAATTTACAAAAGGTAGACTTACCGATATAAGTAAAAACCATTCACACATATACTATATGTATAATATCATTCAATTAAACGACAAAAATTTGTCGGAACTGCAAGCTATTGCCCAAGAATTGGGTATCAAAAAAACAGACTCTCTCAAAAAAGAAGAACTCGTTTACAAGATACTTGACGAACAAGCCATTGCTGGAGCAACCAAGAAAGTAGCAGCCGACAAATTAAAAGAAGAACGTAAAGGGGACAAGCAAAAACGTTCTCGCGTAACGGTCAAGAAAGAAGCAGCAGACAAGGTATTCACAGCCAACAAGAACGGTGAACTCACAAAAGGGAAAACCGAAGAAGCACCTGCCGTACAAGCTTCCGTACAATCAGCAGAGGCGGCTAAAGAACCGGCCGTAGCCGCAACTCCCGCAGCAGAGACTGAAGTTCCCAAACGCAAACCGGGACGTCCGCGCAAAGTAAAACAAGAAGCGGCTCCCGTAGCGGAAGCACCTAAAACCGTTCCGGCAGAAACTAAAGCAGAAACTACAGAGCCGAAAAAAACAGAACCCAAGAAAATTGTTGCAGCCCCCCAGCCTACACCGGATGAAAGTCCTGTCTTGCCGGAAGCAGAAGATGACTTTATCCCCATCGAAGATTTGCCAACCGAAAAAATAGAACTGCCGTCAGAGCTCATCGGCAAATTCGAAGCTACCAAAGCAGAAACTCCCGTTCCTGCAACAGAGCAACCGCAACAACGCTCTCGTCTTCGCCTCCGCGATAACAATACGCCATACAACAATCGTAACAATAACAACCAGCGTCCTGCACAACAGCAGCAACGTCCTGCACAACAACAGAACAACAACGAGAATTATGTTGCTCCCGAACGCAAGCCGGCAATAGAACGTGAAAAAGCGTACGAATTCGACGATATACTCACAGGAACCGGCGTATTGGAAATCATGCAGGACGGTTATGGATTCCTGCGCTCATCCGATTATAACTACCTTTCTTCTCCCGATGATATCTACGTTTCACAATCACAAATCAAGCTGTTCGGCCTGAAGACCGGTGATGTAGTGGAAGGTGTTATCCGTCCACCCAAGGAAGGAGAGAAATATTTCCCACTGGTAAAAGTATCCAAGATTAACGGACGTGACCCGGCTTTTGTACGCGACCGTGTACCGTTCGAACATCTCACTCCGCTCTTCCCGGACGAGAAATTCAAACTTTGCAAAGGCGGATATTCCGACTCCCTGTCTGCCCGCGTAGTAGACCTCTTTGCGCCCATTGGTAAAGGCCAGCGTGCATTAATCGTAGCACAGCCCAAAACCGGTAAGACTATCCTGATGAAGGATATCGCCAACGCCATTGCAGCCAACCATCCGGAAGTGTACATGATTATGCTGTTGATTGATGAACGTCCGGAAGAAGTTACCGACATGGCCCGTACCGTAAATGCAGAGGTTATTGCCTCTACTTTCGACGAACCGGCAGAACGTCACGTGAAAATAGCAGGCATTGTGTTGGAGAAAGCCAAAAGAATGGTAGAATGCGGACATGACGTTGTTATCTTCCTTGACTCCATAACACGTTTGGCACGTGCCTACAACACTGTTTCCCCGGCTTCGGGTAAAGTATTGTCCGGAGGTGTGGACGCCAACGCACTGCACAAACCGAAACGTTTCTTCGGTGCTGCCCGCAACATCGAAGGCGGTGGTTCGCTCACCATCCTTGCTACGGCGCTTATAGATACCGGTTCCAAAATGGACGAAGTGATCTTTGAAGAGTTCAAAGGCACTGGTAATATGGAACTGCAACTCGACCGCAACCTGTCCAACAAGCGCATCTTCCCAGCTGTCAATATCGTTGCTTCCAGCACTCGTCGCGATGACTTGCTGCAAGACAAACAAACGCTGGATCGCATGTGGATTCTCCGCAAGTATCTTGCTGATATGAATCCGATAGAGGCAATGGACTTCGTAAAAGACCGTTTGGAAAAAACCAAAGACAACGATGAATTCCTGATGAGCATGAACGGTTAAATACCTACACGGAAAAGAACCAATAAGATATAAAAGCAAACATTTGAAAAAGAGCGGAATAACTTATGCTATTCCGCTCTTTTTCAATGTTATTATATAATAAAAAGCAAAAGCATGGAGAATAAGCATGATTTCAGTCTTCCCATCAGTTGGAACGGAATATTTTATGCTTCAAGGCAATCTGCCGCAAAGCCGTAATAATATTCTGTCCTTAAAAGAAGGCAGTTACAGGTATTTTTTGTACTTTTGCGCCTCAATAAGAGTAATTTGTAATTTAGTAATTGTAATTAGATACTATGTTCGATAATTTAAGCGAGAGACTTGAGAGGTCGTTTAAAATTTTGAAGGGTGAAGGTAAAATCACCGAAATTAATGTAGCAGAAACGCTGAAAGACGTGCGTAAAGCACTTTTGGATGCTGACGTAAACTATAAGGTTGCCAAGAGTTTTACCGATACCGTTAAGGAAAAAGCTTTAGGACAAAACGTGCTGACAGCTGTAAAACCCAGCCAGTTAATGGTAAAAATCGTACACGATGAGTTGACACAACTCATGGGTGGCGAAACTGCGGAAATCAATATTGATTCCAAACCGGCTGTTATTTTGATGTCCGGTCTGCAAGGTTCCGGTAAGACCACTTTCTCCGGAAAGTTGGCACGCATGCTGAAAACCAAAAAGAACCGGAAGCCCTTATTAGTGGCTTGCGACGTTTACCGCCCCGCCGCTATCGAACAGTTGCGCGTACTGGCAGAGCAGATCGAAGTGCCCATGTATTCCGAACCTGATAGCAAAGACCCGGTGAGCATAGCCCAAAACGCCATACAGGAAGCTAAAGCCAAAGGATATGACCTCGTAATCGTCGATACAGCCGGTCGTCTGGCCGTAGACGAAGAGATGATGAACGAAATCGCCGCCATCAAATCCGCCATCAATCCGAATGAAATCTTGTTCGTAGTGGATTCCATGACCGGACAGGATGCCGTAAACACAGCCAAAGAATTCAACGAACGTCTGGACTTCAATGGTGTGGTATTGACCAAGTTGGACGGTGACACTCGCGGTGGTGCCGCCCTTTCTATCCGTACTGTAGTAAACAAGCCTATCAAGTTTGTAGGAACCGGCGAAAAACTGGACGCTATCGACCAATTCCACCCTGCCCGTATGGCCGACCGTATTCTGGGTATGGGCGACATCGTGTCATTGGTAGAGCGTGCACAGGAACAATATGATGAAGAAGAAGCCAAACGTCTGCAAAAGAAAATTGCGAAGAACCAGTTTGACTTCAACGACTTCCTGAGCCAGATTGCACAAATCAAGAAAATGGGTAACTTGAAAGAACTCGCTTCCATGATACCGGGGGTAGGCAAAGCTATCAAGGATATCGATATTGACGACAATGCTTTCAAAAGCATCGAAGCGATTATCTACTCCATGACTCCGGAAGAACGCAGCAACCCGGCCATCCTAAACGGCTCACGCCGCCAGCGTATCGCCAAAGGCAGCGGCACGAACATTCAGGAAGTAAACCGTTTGCTGAAACAGTTCGACCAGACCCGTAAAATGATGAAAATGGTGACCGGCAGCAAAATGGGCAAGATGATGCCGAAACTGAAACGATAAGAAAGAAAAATATCCTGCATATAAATCCCGCTAATTTCATAGTTCGAATGAAGTCAGCGGGATTTTTGCTTTATTCGGTTATTTGCCCTATTTTTGCGAATAATGCCATGTAAATAATAACCAATACAATAATATTAAATATGACACTAATTGACGGAAAAGCAATTTCTGAACAGGTAAAACAGGAAATTGCAACAGAAGTAGCTGAGATAGTGGCACGCGGCGGAAAACGCCCGCATTTGGCAGCTATCCTTGTAGGACACGACGGTGGCAGCGAAACCTATGTAGCAGCCAAAGTAAAAGCTTGTGAAGTATGCGGATTCAAGTCCTCGCTCATTCGTTATGAAACAGATGTAACGGAAGAAGAGCTGCTGGCGAAAGTGCGCGAACTGAATGAGGATGCAGATGTAGACGGTTTTATCGTCCAGCTGCCTTTGCCAAAACATATATCGGAACAAAAAGTGATTGAAACAATCGACTACCGCAAAGATGTGGATGGCTTCCATCCTATCAATGTAGGACGTATGTCCATAGGATTGCCTTGTTACGTTTCCGCAACTCCTAACGGAATTCTCGAATTGCTGAAAAGATACAAAATAGAAACTTCGGGAAAGAAATGCGTTGTACTGGGGCGCAGCAATATCGTAGGCAAACCCATGGCTGCCCTAATGATGCAAAAGGCTTATCCCGGTGACGCCACAGTAACCGTTTGCCACAGCCGCAGTAAAGACCTGGTAAAAGAGTGCCAAGAAGCCGATATTATCATCGCAGCTATGGGACAACCTAACTTTGTAAAAGCGGAAATGGTGAAAGAAGGCGCAGTTGTCATTGACGTAGGCACTACCCGTGTACCGGACGCAACCAGAAAATCCGGTTTCAAGCTGACCGGTGATGTCAAGTTCGATGAAGTAGCTCCCAAATGTTCATTCATCACTCCCGTACCCGGTGGTGTAGGTCCTATGACCATTGTCTCTTTAATGAAGAATACATTGTTGGCAGGCAAGAAAGCTATTTATCAATAATAAGGATGATGAAAGCGCTCATCTCCCTTATCTTTCTACTATATAGCGCAACCCTTTCCTCACAGGAAAGGATTACGCTATTATTTGTAGGAGACTTAATGCAACACCGGGCGCAAATAGATGCCGCCCGCACTTCCAACGGGAAATATGATTATTCTCCTTGTTTCTCCCTTGTAAAGGAAGAAATCTCCCGTGCCGATATTGCAATAGGTAATCTTGAAGTGACTCTCGGTGGAAAACCTTATCAAGGCTATCCTACTTTCAGTGCACCCGACGAATATCTGCAAGCTATCAAAGATGCCGGATTCGACGTTCTTCTCACAGCAAACAATCATTGCCTGGATCGCGGCAAGGCTGGATTGGAACGAACTATCACACAAATCGAATCATTTTCCATACCCTATGCAGGTACTTACCGGAACGCTATAGAACGTAAACAACTCTATCCTCTCTTCATCCGGAAAAAAGGTTTCTGCATAGCCATACTCAACTACACTTACGGCACTAATGGAATCAAGGTATCTGCACCCAACATCGTCAATTACATTGACAAAAAAACAATTCTAAAAGACATACATAGCGCCCAAGCCGTACGTCCGGATGCTATTATAGCCTGTATGCATTGGGGAGAAGAATATCAATCACTCCCGAACCGTGAGCAATGCGAGCTTGCAGACTGGTTGCTGAAACAGGGGGTGACCCATATTATCGGTTCGCATCCGCACGTAATCCAGCCTATGGAATTACGCACGAACGGCAATCAACAGCATGCCATCGTCTATTCTTTAGGAAACTTCATCTCCAATATGAGCGCTGCAAATACAGACGGTGGACTCATCTTTACGCTGCAACTTGAAAAATATCCTCTCCCCAAGCCCATCCGTCCATTACAAAACCATTCAAATCATTCACCGTTGCCCAAATCTTTTGCCTATTCTTTTCCATTCGCCCGTGTCGTTCGATGCGGATACACTTTAGTATGGACCGGCCGCCCTACTCTCACCGGAGAAAAAAATTACATTTTATATCCTTCTTACTCACCACACAGCCGTTTGCCGCAATCAGCCCGTAACCGTCTGAATATCTTCATTAAAAACACTCGAAAGTTCCTGGTACAGCATAATACGGAAATTTATGAAAATAATAAATAGCTATTTTTTTGCAAAAAAAACGCCAAAACATTTGTAATATCAAAGATTATCCATATCTTTGCACCGCATTTAAGAAATGCAACAACATGGTGACTGTAGTTCAGTTGGTTAGAGCGTCAGATTGTGGTTCTGAATGTCGAGGGTTCGAGTCCCTTCAGTCACCCAAAAGAAAGAGGAATTTCAGTAATGATTTTCCTCTTTTTTATTATATATCCCCCTTACCGAGGCTCAGGCTGGGTCAATGTAAAAACTCCTTCGTGCCATCCTTCCGGATGTGCTTATAGACAATTTTGATATTGTCAATTTCGACAAGAGTGCTGACCGTTTTGATATTTATCTTGATGAAAAAAAAGTTCAGCTAAAAGAAGATAAGATCAACCCTGATATCATATCCTATGGTTTTGGTGAGTATCGTACAATCCAAGACTATCCTATTCGTGGTCGCGCCACTTATCTCCATGTTCGTAAACGTAAATGGCTTGACAAGTCTTCCAATGAAATCTTCAGCTATGACTGGGATTTATCCGAATTTGACGGTACACGGCTCAATTCTGAGTTCGTCTCTTTTTTAAAAGAAGGAGATTGAAGGGTCAGCGGAAATTTCTGGTTGGTAAGTTTTAAAATCCCTCAGGTTTTTAGGGTCAGTAGCTTTTTCTTTGGTGCATGAAACAGAAACTTCAAAAACCCGCCAGGGTCAGTCCGAAAGTTGTTTTAGCAAAAAGAGTATGGCTACATTTACTGAATGTCCCGCTTTAATTTTTGAGCTCAACAGAAAACGAGTCCCGCAAATCTCAACGACCTACGGGACCCTAGAATAAACAGAACTTAGGATACTCTTTAGTATCCCTTCAATAAGTTGCAAACAGCAGAATAGAATCACTCAAAACAGACTTTCCACACCGATTAGAAACCAACGCTTATGATTCCATTCCCGAACTCTTTACAATAGACTTGCATATTGATAACCCCAAACCAGTCCCCTGTGCAAAAGAGCCGGGCTCTTCAAATCAGTCAAAGAACGTAGAAAATTGTTCTCGTGCATTTCACATACTGCGTCAGTAGCACTCAAATTCAACTCCTGTTTATTATTGCATAAAATATATCCATACATTACTTTAGCGTATATTATATGGCATCAGCCAACAAAATATATACGTAGCAATGTTTTTATACTGCAAAGAAAAGCTTTTCTGCATGAAGCATCTTAATTTAAAAGCTCTTGCTATAAAGAAATGTCCTAAAGTTTATAAAGAAAAGTCTTATAATATTGTATAACAATAATTTATTATTTCATATCCATTTGGGTCTTTTTAAATTCAGAAGGTGTCATTCCCGTTTTATTCTTGAACAGACTATGAAAAGTAGGCATACTATTAATGCCGGAAGCCTCAGCTATAGCACGTAAAGTATATTCAGGATGTTCCTTCAACAAATGTATAGCATGATTCAAACGCAACTCATTGATATAACCACTCAGATTAGTACCCGTATTTTCTTTTATCATCTTAGCAAAACGGGTGTTATTCATATGCGCCATTCTGACTAAATCTTCTCTTGACAAATCAGCAGAAAGATACAATTCATCTCTCCTTATCAAAGAATCCAATTTCTGAAAGACCTGTTTATTGATTTCATACTCTTTATCAATGTCGGAAGATTCTGTATCCAAGTCATTATACAGAATAGACTTATCATCTTCACCTGACAATTGCTGTTTCTTCTTTTGCTCTGACAGCGCCTCATTTACATACTTCACCAATGCCCTGTTCTTTTCTTTGATATTACGATTCTGCAGCCAAACCTTCCAAAGAAAAAACAAGACCAGCAGTACTATAAAAAAAATAAAAGCCAGAGAAATTGTCCGTATCTTCAATTTTAAAGCTTGTTCTGCAATGTGGGCTTCTCTCTCATCAACATCGTACAAGGTTTCTAATTCCAGTGCCGCATTTGTTTTTTCACGCTGATATATGCTGTCAGTCAAAGCAATGAAAACAGTACTTAGCTTCACTGCCTTTTCATATTCCTTCAAACCGGTATAAGCTTTTATCTCTTTAGACAAAATGCCACGATACTGATAATTAATTGTATCCTCTCTCCTAAAAACCTCTTTCAGCTCGCGACAATTATCTAAAACCTCCCTATACCGGCCTGTCACAAACAAATAGGGAGTAGCATCGTATTTCCCGGCAGGAGTTGAAGCTGCCAAAGTAGACTTATATTTTATAAAGCACTCCTCCGCTTTCTCCTTATCACCCAAACAATAATACAAATAAGCCAGTTTGGAATACAGATAAGACTTCTGTAAGTCCAAATAAGCAGCTTGTATTCCTTCCTTGCCTTCCATTTTATCCAACAGTTTCTGTCGATATAGCCCAACAGACAACGCATCATCTATTAATCCATCATCTATCAAAAAACTCATTTTAACCCCGTTGAAATAAGAAAGCATACGCAAACCATATGCATCGTCAGCATCCCTCAAAAGTTGAATAGCTTCATCAAATGTTTCGTAAGCATCCTTTTTAAAAGACAGCCAACGCTTATTTTCTCCCATACAGAACAACAGTTTAGCCTCTGCCCGCTTATTCCCCATATCCCTCGCTTGCCTGATGCCCTCAACAACATACCGGTTACTCACCTCATATTCACTCAATAAACTTGATAACTCCGCCAATGCAATCGTCATCTTAAGCAAATGTTCAGGACTATTACCAGCAATGGAATCCTGAACATAAGCTCTCCGTGCATAACGAAAAGCCAATTTGCACTGATATCTATTACGATAGACCATACTCCGCAAATCGTTTATGCGCGCAGGCATCATTACCTTCTTCTTTTCAGCTTCATCCAGCAACTGCAAGGCACGGTCGGGTTCACTCATATATATATCTGTAATATATTGATCCGTATAAAGTGAAGATTGTCCACTCTCTTTTTTTCCTGAGCCATCAAAAAAACGCTGTTCACCCAAAATAAGAAACAGATATAAAGGAATTTTTTCATAGCATTTGAACCTATTCGGATTTACTAACTGTTCGCAAATATATACTTTTTTATTTATCCTAACAATAAAATCATCTATCTTTGCAAAGACGAAACTTAATCAGATATGAAAATTCTTTGGATAGACCTAAATAGTTCCTACGCTCATTCTTCATTGGCACTTCCTGCGCTACATGCACAGATAGCAAACGCCCCATCTATTGAATGGGCAATAGTATCTGCCACGATAAATGAGAATGTAGGAACCGTTGTAGACGAAGCTTACCGCCATAAGCCCGACATCATAGCTGCAACAACCTGGCTTTTCAATCACGAACAGTTGCTGCATATTACTTCAAGGCTGAAAGTATTACTTCCTGAAGCATGTCTCATATTAGGCGGTCCTGAGTTCCTCGGAAATAATGAATTATTTCTGCGCAAGTACCCTTTTGTGGACTGCGTATTCAGAGGAGAAGGCGAGGAGGTCTTTCCCCAATGGCTGACTTGCCGGAACCAGCCGGAACTGTGGAATGATATTACCGGACTATGCTATTTGGACACTGACAAGCAATACAGAGACAATGGAACAGCCCGCGTCTTAAACTTTTCCAGACTCATCCCACCCGAAAAAAGCAGTTTCTTCAATTGGGACAAACCGTTTGTGCAACTTGAAACCACACGCGGATGTTTCAACACATGCGCCTTTTGCGTCAGCGGCGGCGAAAAACCTATACGTACACTCTCCATTGAAAACATCCGCCAACGGCTTCAAACCATTCACGAACACGGTATCAAAAACATACGTGTACTCGACCGTACATTCAACTACAATACGCATCGCGCAAAAGAACTGCTTCAGCTGTTTTTAGAATATCCCGATATACATTTTCATTTAGAGATACATCCAGCTCTTCTTTCTGAAGAACTGAAAGAAGAATTGAAACAATTGCCACAAGGTCTGCTTCACCTCGAAGCAGGAATTCAAAGTTTGCGCGAACCTGTTCTTGAGCAAAGCCACCGTATGGGAAAATTATCCGATGCCTTAAAAGGGCTGAAATTTCTATGCTCACTCCCGAATATGGAAACGCATGCCGACCTCATTGCCGGACTTCCCCTCTATCACCTCTATGAAATATTTGAAGATGTATATACCCTTGCCGGATACAATGCAGGAGAGATACAGCTGGAATCACTCAAATTGCTTCCAGGTACGGAAATGCGTCGACGGGCAGAAGAACTTGGAATACGCTATTCCCCCTTTCCCCCTTACGAAGTTTTGGAAACCAACGAAATCAGCGTTGGAGAACTGCAAACCGCCCGCCAGTTGTCTCGCCTGTTAGATGCTTTCTACAATACTCCCGCCTGGCATACACTAACCAGAGAGTTAATATTAAATGACAAAGATTTTCTACATAACTTCCTTAAATATCTGATACAGGTAAATCTGATAGACCAGCCTATGAGTTTGGAGAAACGCGGGCTTATACTTTATGAATATTGCAAACTGGCCTATCCTGAATATAAAATCCAAGCAAGCATTGCTTGGATAGAAGCTGGCATGTCCTTAAAAAAGACTCCGGCAGAAAAAGTAAAAACCAAACATCAGATTCCGCCTGAGAAATGGGAAGTGATATATGGAGAATATAAAAGTAATCTGCGACTTTGCTTTCTTCCGCTCGATGAAAATACAAAATGCGGTTATTGGTTTGGATTTGAAACAGAAATACAGAGAACATTCCCCGTATTCAAAGCTAAAACAGACATATAACAAATATCATTTTACTGCGTTGAATAAAAATGAATTGCCACTAAAGAAACTGCCACGCCACGAAGCCCACACCACCTCAATTCACTGCTGAAAGCTTGAAAATGCTGGTTGCAGGCAACACAAGACAGCAATAAATCCCCGTTAAAAGTACTTTAATAAAATAAAACAAACTACTCTGTCGGTTTCTCTATTTTTTTTTATATTTGTGGCTATATGATATTACTTTCAGCTACATGGACAATGTTCAGAAACAGATAGGGAGCATCATACAAAGAAGAAAAGAATAGTGAGAATTGCGTACGGATAGAGTATGCAAACGTCCAAGCTGACAACAATTCTGGAAAATGAGCATAAAAAACAAGATACACCATACGGTCTATTTTCTCCTATTTGGAATAATAATAGGTATTTTAAGATGGACTATATGTATAGTAGATACAAATGGAGGCATGAATTTCACTCCTTTTTTACAAGCATTCTTGTTGATAATCACACTGTTATTATTTGTAATTTGGGATATTGTTTTTTACAAAATAACCTTGAGAGTAATTTCAACCATCATTTTATTATGTTTTAACATATGGTCTTACACCTACTATTTTAAAATAGAAGAATTAAAAGAATATTGGGATGGGGTTAGATATTCACCTAATGATGCATATCTTCCCCCCGATATTGATAATTTCATTTTTGTATGGTTGGCGAACCAAGTTCTTGTTTTTTATTTGCTTTTAGTAATAGGCATTTCACATCTATTACAGAGAAAAAAGACATTAGCAAAGCATGATAACATTTGACAGTATCCCTATCTTAACCCATAATGATGGAGACATATGAGTATATGTACGATAACTATTATAGTTATGAGAACTTTATTGTCACTACTTTTATCGAGAAAGAAAGATAGTATGTCTTACGTTAGGTATCTATATTTTGTTCTGTATGATTACATTACCTGATGTTAGAGAATACATGATTCACCATTCTTTCTCTCGTACAGGTTGACAAGTCTGATAATGCTGTCCGCATCTCCCTGCTTGATGCTTATCGTTGTAGCACTGTTGAAAGTAACACTGACTCCGGCAAGCATGGAAGCCTTATGTTGCACAGGTTGAACTTTGGGTTCGATACGAACGAATGAGGATGATGGTGCACCTGGCTTTTGTGACAGTGATGCCTTGCAACGACTGACTGAATAACCATGCCTTGATGTCCACTTGCTCATACCACATTCATTGGTGTGTAGCTTTTTGCAGATTGCACGAAGGGTTACTGTTGGATTTGCTTTGAGTTCTTCAGTAAATGCTAACCAAGTCTCTTCATAACGTTGTTAAAGTACTGGTTACTGCAATGGTAGACAGACTGACACATAAAGCTCGTCTTATCAATATGACAGGACAATCGTACAGACTAAAAGAAACGCAGAAATTGAAAGAGAAAAAGTTAATTTCTTAAATATTTTTTTACAAAACTATGAATGGCGCAATTTTCAGTTAGTATCTACATAATGCAAAGTAAGCAATACTTGGCGAGTATAAAAAATATGACCCACTAAAAATCAGCTGAACCCACTTTACGACATTTGCGAAATGAACGAAGGTACCGCCCCCAAAAACTGTACATGCTATAAATGCCAATGATTCTACCAAAGAGCAACTTTGTGTATGGACAAAAAAAGGAATTAGACTTAGCTATAGGGAACAGCAGTTCACGTACGACCGACGAATTCATATTTATTCGAGAAATCAAAGAAGTAGCCACCCTTTATCTACAGATCTTTGACCGCTTGACATAGTCCTAAGTCGGCCTATGACGACAATTTTACATCATTCTGTTTTTCAAACTATTATCTTACACAAAATACAAATTGTCGCTATATTTCGGACAATTTATCGCGAAGTGGTTCTCAACTCGCACTAAAGAATCTTACAAAACACTTAGCTTTGCTTCAAAATTTTAAATAAATAATCGTTATGAAAATGAAATTATTTCTTTTGCCAATACTGGCAGTATTGTTATCCGTAAGTTTGTATTCCTGTTCAGATGACGACAGTCCCAAGACTGGTAAAGAACAAGTAGAATACATCAAAAATGTAATCGACAAAAACAGTAAAAAATTCTTTACTAAAGTAGATAATACAGAAGGCCAATACATAATGGGGGCTGAGAGTGCAGAAAAGGCGCAAGAATGTTGCGACTGCTTACTCGGTATCCGATGGAATGGGCAAAAATACACCTATACCTTGAACGATAAAATGGGAAACGTGGTTATCACTCCCAATCCCAAGGAAGGTGTTTATATTCGCTTAATTTTTGACGTAGAAGGTATTCCGACCTTCACTCTCGACATTGCGTCCAGAACTTATTATGAAAATAACAATTATGTTTTTAGACCAGCCGAAGGCATGGATATGCTCTAATGCAATAGAGACAAGAGAATCTTTATAATAGGCCAAACAAGCAACAAAGAATGATAAAGTTCGCGCAAATACGCAAATACGCTTATCAAACATTAGGTTCATTCCTCATGGGAATGAACCTAATGCTTTTTTCGTGTTCCTCTTCCAACGAACAGGAGGCAGAGACACTTCCCACTCCCCAACTGGTATTCCTGTTTTCACCCGGCGGATTGGGAGATATGAGTTACAATGACCGTATTCTGGAGGGAGTGCAACAATTCAAAATGGACTATCCCCAAGTGGACCTATACCTCTATTCACCCGCTTCCTTAGAAGAAGCTGAAAAGATATTCTCGGACTGGATCCAAAAGCCAGGTCAGCATACCCCTGCCTTGTTTACGCTGGCCAGCAGCGACTATGAGCCAATCGTAGAAAAACTGTTGGTAGGAAAAGAACTCACCTCCAACAAGAAGGTACTCCTGTTTGAGAGCAGCAAGCAATATGCCGAAGGCATTTCCACCTTTCAGATTTCCATGTTCGGCGCCTCCTACTTGGCTGGAATCACGGCTTCAGAAATCACGAACCAGGCAGAAAAGGCCTTGATTGTATTGGCCAATAACACCGACAGCCCGATACACATTGCCCGCGAAGGCTTTATGACCGGTTTTCAAGGCACGTGTGCAACCACCTACCTAGCCAACGACTGGACCGGCTACATCTCGGCCAACTTGGCCTATCGGAAAATGAAAGAATGGGGTCAACAATATCCATTCATCTTTCCGGTAGCAGGAGGTTCAAATGCCGGCATTTACCGCTATTCACGCGAATACGACTCCTGTCCCTACTTAGTCGGTATGGATATCGACCAGTCTCATCTGTCTAATCAGATTACGGGATCGGTCATCAAGCACATCGACCGCTTGATTTATCACTATCTCAGCGAATGGGCCACAGTAGGAAAACTTCCTGCTTCCCAGCTCTATGGTCTGGAAAGTGGATATGTAGATTGGGTAGTATCCCCTCTCTTTCAGGATGCGCTTCAATCGCTTGTAGAAAATCATCGTCAAACAGCCATTACTCAGGAAAAAGCTTATTATGAAGCCACTCAACCATAACATACTCGTATTACTCTGCTTGATACTCTTGGCTGGATGTCAGGAATCGGACGAAATATCCGACAGCCGCCAATGGACCGAACAGACCGTTGCCGTGGTACTTCCTATGAACAAAGGACTGGACCAGCACTGGAAGCGCACCTTGGGGTTGCTGCAAAAGCATTTGGAGCAGGCTTTCAGAAATCAAACGGCCGGCATCCGACTGAATTTTGAGTATTACGACGAAAATACCGAGCAACTCTCCAATTTAGCCAATCAATTAGCCAAACGCCCCGACATCTATGCCGTGATTGGAGGATTGTATTCTTCCAATGCCACCATCCTGGCCACCGAGCTGGCACACTACAGTAAGGAATTCTTCACCTTAGCCACCACGGAAGAATTGGTACGGGCCCATGCCAATTCGGGCCATCTATGGGCCATGACCGAAACCGACATTACCCAGTGTGAAGTATTGCTATCGAAAGTCATCAACTACGACGGAAAAAGCGTAGCCCTGCTGGTCAAGGAAAACGACAGCTATGGCAAAACCTTTATTGACTGGTTTGCTTTCCAGGCCAAAGAATTGGGATTGGAGAATAAAGGGACTTTTACTTACCGTTCAGACAACGTCGCGGAAGTCAGTCAGCAAGCAGCTGGCTGCGGAGCGGAGTATGTAATCTGTACCCCTTCCGAGATAGAAGAAATTGCCCCCATGCTGCGCATGTTCCAACAGAAAGCTCGCACTGGTATGGAAGTACCCCGTCCCCTCTTTGCCGACACGGCGTATGGAGCGGATGTCATCGCTACCGTAGGACCTATTTCAGAAGGTATGGAAGGCATCACCTTTGGAGCATCACCCGAATCGGGTTTTGAAGTATCCTATGAAACCTATTTTGGCGAAAGCACTACACTGGGTGAAGCCCAAGTCTATGACGCAGCCATGCTGCTAGCTTATGCAGCCTGGTATCAGGTATTGCATCCGGATACCACCTTGCAAAAGGCGCTACGTACCTTGGTAACGGGCAAGGATGCCAATATGGGCAGCTGGATGGGAGAAGACATTCGGCTGGTGATTGACGCCCTGGCCAACGGCAAACAGCCTTCATTGGAAGGAGCTTCCGGTTCGTTGGATTTCGACGCAAAGGTTTTCACCAATGTATTGACCACCACCTACTACAACTTCAAGGTGTATAACGGGAAATACATCATCTTAGACTACAATACCAGCGATGGCAGCAACCGTACCGATGCTACACTGGCTGGATGGAACTGGAAAGCCAGCCAGATGCAAGATTTCAATGATTCCGAAAGCATGACCTATCCCGAGTACCATAGTAATTGGGCCTTATTAGTCGCCACTTCGACCACTTGGAATAATTACCGGCACCAAGCAGATATTCTTGCTATCTATCAACAATTGAAAGCCTCGGGATATCCAGACGATCATATCATCTTGATTCTGGAAGACGACATCGCCTATTCACCTTCGAATCCACATCCGGGTATTGTCCAAGTAACCCTAGGAGGAAAGAACCTATACGAAAACGTAGAAATAGACTACAAGATGTCAGAATTGCAGCCGCATGACTTTCTGCGTATCCTGAGCGGACAATCCAGCCCTCAGCTACCCAAAGTCATCGAATCTACCCAGTACGACAATGTATTCATCTTCTGGAGCGGACACGGCATGCCGAAATACCTTTGCTGGAATCAAACCGCAGATGCGCTGAGTGGAGACGATTTGCGGAATACGTTCAGCGAAATGCACCAGCAGAAACGATATCGCAAGCTACTGATGATGGTAGAAACCTGCTTTTCAGGAGGAGTGGTCGAAGCCTGCGAAGGCATTCCTGGCCTACTTTTCTTCACGGCAGCCAATGGCGACGAAACCTCCAAGGCTGATATCTTTAACGAAGAGCTCAACGTGTGGATGAGCAATCGCTTCACCTCTACCTGCATCGAACAATTATCGGCACAGCCCGACATCAGTTTGCGCGACTTGTACTACCGCCTGTTTATCAACACAGTGGGTAGCCATGTCATGGTATACAACGCTCCTTTCTACGGAAATATGTATCAGCAGAATATGGGAGAATTCATTCAATTCAGATAAATACATTTATAATACAAAAACACAATGAATAAAATTTTTTATTTTTGGCAACTTTGCCTCCTCTGTTTCATAGTTTCTAGCTGTAAAGATACCGATGAACAGCCCAGCCAACACACTCTGGTAGGGAAATGGTATTTCGTGACCACCCAGGAAAAGGAAAACAACCAGTGGTTCGATTTTCCCATGCCCTTGGATGGAGCTGAGATGTTCATAGAATTCCTCCCCGATCATAGTGCTACCATCGTCCGCACGGTGGGCGACCAGGTAGATTCGAAGAATTTTACCTGGGAATTGATGCCGGATGGCAGCTTCATAGTGAATGGTGAAACCGAAGGACGCCTTGATTTTTCCGGCAACAACCGCTTCTATTGGCAAACGACTACCACCAACGATTCATTTACCGGTAAGGTGCTGGAAGGCCTCTTCCGCGATGTGTACGACCGCAATCCTACCCCGGCCGATAAACCGGGAGTCATCACGGAACGTCCTCAAGGAAAAATATACCACTTCAGCATGGAAGGGCGCAACCATTACTACCGATTGGGGATGGGCAGCAATCTGTCATTCTATGGAAAGACCGTGGAAGCGGTAGAAGGAGAGGAGGGCGTGCTTTACCTGAAAAATCTCTTGCCAGACCTCGGACTTCCAGATGATTATTACGTCAAAGCGGTGATGGACAACGACCGCATCCTGGTGCCTCTTCCGCAGGTGATTTCGACCAAAGGCAAACTGATAAAGTATCTGTGGCGTGGTGTGAAGCAGTATAACTCCGGAGATAAGCCGGTCAATTTTATATCAAATCTTGACAAACGATTCATCACCTTCATGAAAGACGAAAAAGGAATCTTTCAGCTGGTAGAAGATATCGACCAATTAAGTATCGGCTTGTGTGATGTTCACGGAAACTGGATGGGTAAACACCTTGAGCCAACGGTGGCGTATGCCATCAGTGAGATGAAGCTGAAGCCCGCGAACATAGACCTGGTGACTCCACCGGCCGGACTTCCCGTTCAGAATTTCGTGTTCAAAGGAGTAGTCGGAGCTGATAAAATTGAAATAATGTACACCGGAAAGATGATTCAGCAGGGTCAGGAAGTGTATCTGCAAGGACTGGGTCAGGTGTTGCCTGATGCCTGGGTCAAAGGAGTGCTCCATTCTGCAGGAGATCAGCCTTACCTGGCTATTCCCAGTGAACAGTATCTGGGAGAGAGCAAGGGAATGGCTTGGTATTTTTATGGAGACCGCGTGGAAGAGAAGCTTCATGAACCGACCGGTACCCTCCGTTTGAAGCACCACCTTTTTGAGGCTGGCGATTCGTTAAGGTTCAACTACAATCCTCAGCAGAGGACACTGACCACTCGTTCTGACGAAGGCTTTGTTTGCAATGCCGGTACAATAGACGAGTATATGACGAGTGAATTGCGCGAGGTATCGATTACCTTGACCGATGAAACCGTGTTCACCGCTCCTTTGTTGATGGGCGATGTAGAGATACCGGCGATTTTCCAGGTGACAGATGCCGAAAAAAAACTGTGCCAGGTGGGTAGCGGTATCATCAAGGAGTCAGGAGAAGACATCTTCTACGGTACGGCAGTCATGTCGATAGTATTCGGCAAACTGGAAATTCCAGCGGAGGTCAACGGCTATCAAGTGGAAGCTGTGGGACCGGGTGCATTTGGGGATTGCAAGCATCTGACGGAGGTTGTTTTACCAGCCAGTGTGACGCGAATAGGCGATTGGGCATTTATGAATACGGGACTGACTACGATGCGTCTGCCTCAGCTCACTCACTTGGGCGAAGGAGCGTTGTCGGGCTGCGACCAACTGACTGAAATTGAAATTCCGGGCAGTTTGAAGAAAGTGGATCAATTTGCCTTTTCCGAAAGCGAATACCTGGAGAAAGTGGTGATTCAGTCGGGAGTAACAGAAATTTCCCGCTGTGCCTTTGCGTTCTGTTACAGACTTCAGACCCTGGAATGGCAGTCGCCTGCTACGGTGAAGAAAATCGGTTCCTTGGCATTCAAATGTACAGACTTCACATCGGTGACCCTTCCGGCCAGCCTTACCATGATTGGCGAAGGTGCGTTCAGTGTGTGCAACAGCTTGCAGAAGGTGGTTTGCGAAGCAGAGGTGCCACCTACTATCGTGGAAGTGCGCGATGCGGAATATATTTTCGATGGCTTGCCGGATGATGCAACCCTTCACGTGCCGCAAGGCAGTGTCGAAGCTTATAGTCAGGCACCCGGTTGGAACGTCTTCCTAAAGCTTGGAGGTATTCACCCCATCGCTCAATAAGAGTACAAAACAATGAAAAGCAATGTAACTATGAAAATAGCTAAAAATAGATTCTGGAACCAATGGTGGGTAGCCTATGAGCTGCCCACGTTGGCTTGGGCCTGTGTCTTCTTGCTTCTGCTGGCAGTAAGCTGCAAGTCGGATTCGAAAGACGAGCTTGTTGTAGCCAAGGTCTATGTACCCGAAGCCCCTTCTTATACCGACGCTCACATGTGGTACATCGAGCAGAACGACCGTGGACAAGGGGCCGACGTGTTCTACATCCCTTCAACTTGGGAATTTGACTGGTATACCCCAGACTGTGTTATCAGCCATTGGGCCGCCCCTTCCCTACCCCTGCACCGCGAGCACATGATGACCGAAATGACGGAAGTAGCCCAATATATGGCCGATGGGAACAACTTCTATTCACCTTATTATCGTCATATTACGCTTAACACCTGGGCAACCCTGAACGAAGATACCATTCGTCGCAGGTATGAAGCAGTTGCGTGGAAAGACGTGAAGAATGCTTTCGAACATTATCTCACCCACTATAACCAAGGACGTCCGTTCATCTTGGCTGGCTTCAGCCAGGGAGGGAAATCGGTGGTGGAACTTCTCAAAACACTTCCCGAAAAGCATCGGGCACAATTGATTGCAGCCTATGTGCTGGGCTATAAAGTCACTCCGGATGACGTGCAGAAGGCTCCATGGATCAAGGCCGCACAAGGAGCTACCGACACGGGGGTAACCATCTGCTACAATTCCGTGTCCGATGTAAAGTACCTGAAATCAGTGATTAGTGCACCCAACGTGATGTGCATCAATCCCGTGAACTGGAAAACCGATGCCACACCGGCCACTTTGCACGACACCATTACAGTGACCCTCTCGCCCGAGCACAAAGTATTGGTGCTGAAAGGATTTGATGGAAGCTATCTGCCCAACATTCTCAATATACTAAATGTAGGCGACTATCACGGCATAGAGCCTTGGGTATACAGCGAAAATCTGCGCCAAAACATACAGCAGCGCATTCGAGCCCATCGCCAACCAACGAAATAATCAATCAATTTTAATAATATAGTATGAAAAAAAAATTCAAATGGATGTCAGCCATGCTGACCATGTGTATCCTGGCAATCACGATGACAGTCGTTTCTTGCAGTGATGATGACGAAAAAACCAATGTATGGTATGCTTTAGGCTTCACCGAAATAAACACCTCAAGCCCCGACGCCCTGCGTGAAATGGGTGAAATCGAAGCTGCCTACAAGAAAGCGCTCGGTATCACCGAAAGTCCTTTCAGTAAATTTGGAACCGTAGAAGAATGCAACCAACAAGTACTGAACGCTTGCCAGCAAGCTGAAAACGCATTAAAAGAAAAAAGCTGGAAAGGTACTTATGTATTCGAGATTACAAATGCCAACTCCGAACAAGTTATTTATCAAAAAAAATTCAAAGCAAATGACGACAATGCCCTGTTGTAATTTGCCGCGATAAAAATAAAAACGATTCCTTCCCCGAAAGAATATAAAAATAAATTGTACCTTTAGTCCGCAAAACAAAGATACCATAAGACAATGAGGCATGTTATTCTTATACTCTTTTGGGGATTGACCACTACTATTCAAGCAACCACCCCTTCCGTTTCAACAGATTCCATCCATACCCTGAAGCATGTGCTGAAAATCCATCTTTCTTATCCCGACAGTGCTCTTCGCCTGCTCGATACGATGGAGGAAACAAACACAGCCCCCCTTTTCCTGCTTCAAGCTCAACGTGCCATGCTCTATGGATCGCACAACAAACACCACCTGGTGATAAACTATGGACAAAAAGCGTTGCAGCACGACTCCTTGCAAGCTTGTCCCAAATACTACTTACAAACGCTGACATGCTGTGTTGAAGCCTATCGTAAGCTCAACGAACACCACCAAGCCATACACTTACTTGAAAAAGGGCTAGCATTTGCCCGCGCACAGAAGAACCCGACTGTGGAAGCCAATTTCCTATTCACAGCCGGACAGACCTATTACCAGCTCAACAAGAAAAAAGAAGCCAATCAGTATTTCCAGAAAGCCATCCGCTTGGGTGAAGAAGGTTCCTATAAACTGAAGCCCTACCTGTCATACTTCTATGGAGAAATCTTCAGCATTCTTTTCGATGAAGGAAAATATCAGGAGGCTCTGGAATATTGCGACAAACGAGAAAAACTAATTCAACAGATGAGCAGCTTCAAGCAAATCCCCATCGGTTATATTGATCAGCAATATGCTTATCTCTATAGCAAGAAAGCCTGTGTGCTATCCAGGCTGAACCGAAAGGCCGAAGCTGCAACCTACTACCATAAATTCAAGCAAACCCGTTTCAGCCACACACCTCAAGGCCAGGAATCAATCCTGGTTTACTGGATGGAAATTGGGCAATACGACTCGGTCATCCAATTCTGCCAACAACAAAAGCCCCACGATACCATCACCTCGGACTATGCCCAGCAGCTAACCATACAGGCCAAGGCCCATGAAGGAAAGAAGGAATACAAACGGGCCCTGGAATATCAAAAACGACTCACGGCCATCAACGATAGCCTGAACAAAAAGAATATCGAGGAAGAGATGGCCGAATTGGCCACCATCTACCAACTGAAGGAGAAGGAGAACGAAATCCAGCAACAACATGAACAGATACAAAAAACTATCATCATCCGTAACTTGCTGGCGGGTGCATTTGGTTTGGTATGTCTGTTACTATGGATGGCTTGGCATCACCTCCGCACCATCCAGAAGAAAAACCGATTGATGGCCAACAGTATCAATACTGTACTGGATTGCGAACAGAAAATAGAAACCTTGGAGAAAGAAACTTCCTTTACGCAGGAAAAAGAGGAAGCAGAAGAAACATCTGTCGAAACCGACAGTCATCTCTTTAAGCGAATGGAACAGATCATCAAGGAAGAAAAGTTGTTCCTCAATCCAGACTTGAACCGACAAGACATCCTGAACAGACTGCCTATTGACAAGAACCGTTTTGCCAAAATTATGCAAGAAAACTCGCAAACGACGCTGCCGCAATACCTGAGCAACTTGAGAATCAAATATGCCATCAATCAGTTGAAGGAGCATCCCAACTACACCATACAGGCCATTGCCAATGAATCGGGTTTTAGCAACCTGCGAAGCTTCCAACGAATCTTCAAAGCCAAAACAGGAATGACCCCCTCTGAATATAAAACGGCCATTGAGCAAACGATTTCTGAGAAATAGACTGAAACAGTAGAAATTATGCTTAGGTGAAACAAAATCCTATTTTTCCTTTGTCCTGTCTTTCGGTTGTCCGCCGACTAAATAAAAAAAGTCCCGTAAAACATTGATTTTACGGGACTTGTCTTAATTTGACCGCCTAATGTCTTAGGTTTCAGCGGAGAGACAGGGAACGATTAACTTTTAATTTCCCTATTCATTATCAGTATCTTACCAAAAGCCTCTGCTCCTATGACACCGAATAATTCACCGCGTATATGCTGCAACTTTCTTCCTGTTACACTCTTACTTACTTTTACAAAAGTAGCAAAAAAATGGCATAAATACAAATTATCCACTTGATTTAACGAATATAACTTCTATAATTTTCTTCCAATAACAATTGCAATTTAGAAAGAGGATAAAGAAACTTACCCCCTATGACAGTATAAGCTATCCCCCGTTCATCACGTAACTTTTGCAAAGTTCTGCTTGAGATATGCAACATGCCACATATCTGTTCACCGGTCATATAGACCTCACCGGCTATAGGAACAGGCAAATCCTGAAATTCAAGTATCTCTTTTGAGCATTTCTTAAGCATCCTCATCATCATTATGTACTCTTCTGACTGCCTTGTGATTACCCCGTCCATATGTTATCTTTCTTTTTGAATTAATATTTTGGCCAAATCACTATCTTTATACATATATTTGCCGCCTATACAAGAACATGGAATAATCCCGTATTCCCTATAGCCTTGCAAACTTCGTTTGGAGATATTCAAAGCCAGACAGACCTCCTGGGCATCCAGTCACTTTTCCATTTCAACCGGACCAATTTTCTTTTTAACGGATTCAATCTGGGCGGATAAACTCTCTATTTGCAGTTTTAACTGTAAATACGCATGTTTCTCTATAACAACTAATTCCATAACAATTTGATTTATAATTTCACTATTTACAAAGCAAATAAAAGCATATTTCCACACTTGACAAAGCATTCAGAATTAAAGTCATCCGTTGGCGTGCATTGTCACTCCAAATATACCAAATATCCTCATCCGGACAAATAACATATCTAACCATTTCCGTAACCTAGCCACCGATTTCTACTCCTTCCATATTTTCATTTCATAATTATACCTATTATGACTGCTTATTTCCGCCAAAATGTCATTTACAAAACAGAAAAAATTCAAACTAAGGTTACTGCTACCACAAAATAAAAAGAAAAGCCCCGTTATCTGCATCCAAACAGTAACGGGGTTTCCCCTGCCATTTTTTATCACCCTATATCTTTATACCCTTATTTTTTTTCACATGCTCTTTTTCCTTTACGTCTGTTTTCCGCCGTATTTCCGAAAAGTGCTCTTTCAACAATTTCCCTGCCAGTTTCTTCGCCTTCTCCTGCATCACATCATACACATCCCATCTGTTGCGGCCCAGCAGTTTGTTTTCTATCTTCTCGAATTTATCGTAAAAACTGAAGTTGTCCGGGTATTCATCTATCAGTCCGTCTCTCGGATAGCCTTTATCCATGATATACAGCAGTGTCATCCGGTCATAATTATACGGACTCCGAGTAAGGCCCAGCCCCTTTCCGGAATCAGTCAGCCTATAATAGTTCTCCCATGTAGGAGCAAGATCATAACGCTCACTGTCCGTTATACTTTTCAATGCCGATTTGTCCACAAAAGCATCTGCCGGAATCTTCTCCAACGGCAACAAACAGCCGTAATCATCGCAACAGCGGTTTATTTTCCCTTCCATCAATGAAGGCCATCCCCGTAACTCATACACATTCAGATACTTTTCATCAAAGTCCGGTTCAAAGAAACGCTTCTCTATATTCGTTGCCATAAAATCCCCGTATTGACGGTTTCCTACGTAATCCCTACCGAACAGCAGCACCCCTTTACCCGTCTCAACACCCGTATAATACGTGTTCCCATGCTTCAAATCATCCTGCATCTCCGCTATCACTTCGGGTGGTGCGGACTTTATCTCCCGCCACATCTCCGGTGTAAGTTGCCGGGTATAGTTCTCGTCCCTTAAAAGCGGGTCCATGTACTTTCACAGGCAATACACCACTTCCGACAGAGCCAGGTATCTATGCAGCTTAATCCCATGTACGTCCATCGCCTTTTCCAGTCTTCGCAGATAATCATCATTATTCCCTTCCCTCAAACGCGGTACAATCCCCATATCAGGCACATTATAGTACATCATGCCCATGGTAGGCATTTCCGTTTCCTTGAGCGCCTTCCCCACATCTTCCAGCATAAACTCCAGAAAACCTTCCTCACCCGTACCTTTCATACTGACATGCACCGGGTTGAGATGTCCGTCCACTGTGACATACACACTGCCACTGTTCGTATTCTCTTTTTCCATTCATCAAAAAATTAAATGTTCATTCCTTGTCCTTTTCTCTTTGCCGGAATCCGCACCCTCATTTCCACGTTCGGGAACCGTACATTATCCGGTCGTGCCACCAGTGACGAAACTATCCGTTCCTGTTCTCCGGTCAGCGGCATAGGCTGCCGTTGCAAATTTCTCAGCCTGTTAAAGTTCCTCAGCGTAGGTGCCATGTCGCAACATGCCACACAAATCCCATATCTCACCACATCCGAAGAAACCGTCTGTCCGTCACCTATTTTTGCCCGATATGCGGCATTCAGCGGAGCCACCTCATAAAACCTCAAGCTCTCAGATTTCCGCTTGCCGTCAAAAAAACATTCGGCCAGCCCACTCAGAAACTCATCCAGCATCCTGTCCCCACCGTCTGTCTTGTCAAACAGCAATACCTTCCGCCCGTGTTCCACCGCCATGTAGGTGGGAAAAGCAGCCAGCCCGCTGCGTATCACATCCCCGTCCATTCCGAAACGATGTCGCAGCCGCCTGTAATCCTCATTTTCCAGCAAAGCCGTATGTTCCGCTGATAATGACAGATGTACAATCCCCCGTTCCTCACAGAATGCCGCATCCCGGAGTCTCACCACCCCCGACGGATATATATTCTCCCGTTCCAGTACAGGACAGAGCCGTTCCAGGTAATCCGCATTGTCCGTACCGAATATGGGAGGAATCAGACTTTTGTCTTTAAAGTCGAAACGGAACATTCAGTGGTCGGGAATAAATTCCCGACCGGTCGTATGAGACCGCACGTTGTTACTGATATAACGGGAAAATCCCTCTTCCCCCTGTCCGCGCATACTCAGATACACGGGTCTGTAAAAGGCGTCCAATGTCATATACAGACTGCCGCTTTCCACCGCTTGCTTTTTCTTTTCTTCCATAGATTCTATAGGATTAATTGTTTCTTCTCCTTCTTCTGTGGGGTAATGGAAGCCGCATGCTTCACCTGCCGTTGGCTGTCAGACATCCGCTGTTCAGGAACTTCCTGCCTGTAGTGTGTTTCCGGTAACCCGCCGGTCTGTTCCTCTTCCGAATGCGGATACGACACCGGATGTGACATTTCCATCCTTTCTGTCCGGCTTATCCGTGCGCCCAACCTGAACTCTCCATCCGTAATATGGAACTCCGATTGTAACAAATCCGCCGCCATCTCCTTTGCCTCTTTCTGTAAGGCCGCATAGCCGAAGTCGTGTGCCGACAAAGGCGCGTTCATCCGTGCCCTCATGCTGTCTCCCAGCTTCTCCGCCAGTTCCCTGAACTCATACTCATAGCTGAACGGATGCACCTTGTCTGCCGCAACAATCCCGGCGTACCCGTTTTCCGAAATATACAGTAATGCCGCCACATCATAGTTCCGGGGTGAGATACCCAAACCGAATTCTTTTGTCAGCCGGTCGAAGTTATGGAAATCGGGCCGCAGGTCGAACTTTACCCTGCACACCCCGCCGTCCAGCACACTTCTATCCGCAAACTTGTCGGAAGTGAAGTTCACCACCGACCTGCGCAATTGTGCATCTGTACTTCGCAAATCCGCTTTGGACAGCTTTTCGATGCAGTTGTCCGCCAGCCCGGCCACCCGTTTGGTAGGCAGGCCAATCTCATATATCCGCAAAGTTTCGGGTACTTTGGTCACGTTGAAGAAGCCGTCGGCCAGATGTTGCAAATAGCTGTTCCGTGCCTTCATACCCTTGAGGGTGTCGGAAAACAGCATCACACCCTCTTCCGTAACCACCGCATATACCCGGTTTTCCGTCCCGGAAGTTTCCGTTACCGCCACTTTCCGCCTGTCCGGTTTCCGGGCAATGCGGTTCCAAATATCATTCAGGATTGACATAGCTTGTATTTTTAGACATGATAACCGGCGACAAAGAAAAGCATTCAACCACCAATCTGCAATACCTCATACATACGAGTCATCCGTTGGCGGCTGTTGGCGTACAACCTTTACGCCAGCCGTGCGTCCAGCATCCGGTTATAACTTTTGCGCAGGGAGTCGATGAACGGAGTGGTGTCCGTACAACGGTCGAACACCTTGCCACGCTTGGTGTACAGCGCATTGATTTTCAGATGGAACACTTCCTCGAAAACGCGGATAACATCCACTATTTTCAAATTCCGGCCTTCAGCCGTACCTATCGCACCGGCTGCCATCAGTGCGGCCACCAGTTCAATCAGGTCGCTGTCCGTACCGTTCCATGTCAGTGTGACGGAACTTTTGCTTCCGCTTCCCCGCACCGCTTCCGCATGGAATCCGGCAGACACGGTACCATGACGAAGCATCTCCTTCAGTATTTCCGCTTCCGCATCCAGCAACGCCAACGTCTTGTCGATAAACACGTCATACAGGATATTGCGGCAATCTTCAGCCATTCCGTTGCAGGCCTGCCGCATAAAGGCCAGCTCTATTTTTGTGTAGTTCAGACAACGTAGCTGTCCCGTCAGGTCCCCTGCCGGTGAAAGCGTGGCAAGGCAGTTCACGAAATCGTCATAGGCGGCCGGCAACTCACCTGCCGCAGGTCCGGCACCGTTTGTATAAGAGGCGAACAGATTAAAAAGAGAGGTTTCCACCAATGTCTTCATCGTATCATGTTTTTAGGTTCCACAATTCAACTCTCCACTCATCCTGCCGGAATAAAGACAAGTGCCATGCCTGAAACAGTACACAGATAAAATATTGTAAATAAACCATATAGAAAGCAGTAAAAATGATGTGTACATAAAAGCATTGTGGATTGGACATGATGTGTCCGAATTTCGGACATATTCTAATCCAGACGATACTTCCTCAGTTTCAGATAAAGCGTGCTCCGGCTGATGCCCAGCAGCCGTGCGGCAGCCTTCCTGTCATTGCCCGTTGCCTCCAATGCTTTCAGAATGGTTGCCCGTTCCATCCGCTCGTCATTAAGTGAATACTCTCCCGGTTGCCTGCCTTTATCGGGAATGTCTATCTCCCCGGTGGTTATCCAATCATCTTTCGCCAATAAGGTGGCCCGTCTGACAACCATCCTCAGTTCCCGTATGTTTCCCGGCCACGAATAAGATTTCAACCGTTTCTGTACTTCGCGGTCAAAGCCTTTCACTTTCCTTGAGAACTCTTGATTGGCGGCATCCAGCATGAATTCCGCCAACGGAATTATATCCTCAATGCACTCTGCCAGCAATGGTACATGCAACGGAAATTCATTCAGACGATGAAACAGGTCTTCCCTGAAACGTCCTTCGGCTATCGCCTTCTCCAGGTCCTCATTGGTAGCGGCTACCAGACGGATGTCCGTCTGAATCTCTTCTTTACCGCCTACGGGGCGGTAGCGTTTTTCCTGTAAGGCACGCAACAGTGCCCTTTGTACCTCGGCATTCAGATTGCCCACTTCGTCCAGAAACAGTGTCCCATGGTTGGCAGCGGCAAACATGCCCGTCTTGTTTTCCGTCGCTCCGGTAAAGGCACCCTTCACATGACCGAACAGTTCCGATGCCGCCAGTTCCTTCGGAAGCACCCCGCAATCCACTGCGATGAAAGATGCATCCGACCGACCGCTCAACACATGTATCTGCCGGGCCACATACTCCTTGCCTGTCCCTGATGCGCCACGTATCAGCACGGCTAACGTATCCACCGGAGCCACCAGCCGGATATGCTCCTGCAATCTCAATGCCAAAGGGCTTTTGCTTGTATAGAATCTTTGTTTTGTATTGCCGTCCCTTCTCTTACGTTCCAATGCTTTCCGGATAATACCGAGTACCTTTTCTGTCTGCACAGGTTTGGGCAGATAGTCCACGACACCTTTTTTAACCGCTTCCACTGCACCGGGTATGTCCCCGTAGCCTGTCATGATAAGGAAAGGAATACGATAGCCATGTGTATTCATCCATTCCAGCAGTTCCATGCCATTGCCGTTGTCGAGACGAAAGTCCGACAATACCAGATCCACATCATGATTGTCCAAAAACTCCTTTGCATTGTCCACGGATAATACATAACGGGCATTGATACCGTTTTTCACCAGCCAGTTTGTGGTAGCACGTGCATACATACGGTCATCCTCTACTATCAATACAGTTTCCATATACTCTTTTCTTTATTCTTTTTGCTTTCTTTACAGCATATTCCACAGCTTTAATCAGTTCCTCTATTCTTTCATCCGATAAGCCACCCCATTTTTCGGAAGGCATGGAAGCCATTTCCCTCAGTTCACTTTGGGGAATGTTTATGCGGATCATTTCCCAAAGCGGTGCGGCTTTGTGTATGATACTTCCCAACTTCTTATAATCTCCCGTGGAAAAAGCGTCCCTTATTCCGGCAAGTTCATCCATGGTATCCTTTATGAACAGGTCCAACATCTCTTCCACGTTTTCCTCTCCTTCCATAATGGCAGCAAAATCAGGTCGATCCATCTGTGAAACTGCCGCCAGCAACTCTTCCTCAGAGAAAGGCTTATACAGGCAGTCGGCAAAACCTGCGGTAAGATACTCTCCCTTTTTATCGGAACGTGCCGTGATGGCTATGACGGGAATCTCCCATGCCCGGGGAATGTTCGAGGTCCTCAACAGCTCAAGGACTGAGAAGCCATTTGCACCGGGCATCTGTATGTCGGTCAGCAGAAGGTCGTATTCCTGTTTGTTCAGACAATCCATCAACTCCCGGACATCCGAGCAGCAGTCACAGTGAATCTGACTGCGGGAAAGCATTCTACTGATGACTCCCAGCTGGATACGGTTGTCATCAATGACCAGCACACGGATATCAACGGGCAATTCACAAACAGGAGAAAACTTCTCTTCCGGACAAACGGGGTGTCCGGCCGGTAGCATAGGCAGGAAAACAGAAAAACGGCTGCCCTCACCGGGTACACTCTCCACTTCCACATGCCCCTGCATCAAGGATACGAGTCGGGCCGTAATTGCCAACCCCAACCCGAAGCCGGGGATATTACGCGCATTGTCGAGCCTTTCGAAAGCTCCGAATATCCGTTTTTTCTCCTCAAGGCCTATTCCCATACCCGTATCCAGAACAGAAATGTGGAGATTTCCCGGCCGGTATTCCACCTCAAGAAGCACCTTCCCGTGAAATGTGAACTTCAAGGCATTGGACAGCAGGTTGCCGACTATCTGCCGGATATGCGAGCTGTCACAGTTGACCATAACATCCAGACCGGAGAAAGATGCGGTGAACGCTAGTTTTTTCTGCCGGGCGGCAAGACGGTGGCTGTCCGCTATTTCTTCAAACAGAGTTTTCAAACTGAAGAGTGTGTTTTTGGAGTACACCTCACCTTCATCCATCCGGTGATATTCCATCAGCGTGTCTACCAGAGCGAGCATATAATCGGACGAATGCAGGATATTGTCCAGATAACCGGCCCTGCAACTACCATCGCTTTCCGAAGACAACTGTTCCGCACAGCCTCTGATAGCTGCCAGCGGAGCACGCAGGTCATGGGCCACCGAGGCCATCAGCTCCTTACGTGAACGGAGCAATTCTCTATTCCGATTGTCGGACTGTTCAAATTCCCTCTCATACCGGAGACGGCGGTTCAAATCCCGGTGAATGAGGATATACAATACAATTGCCAGTAAAGAGACAGACAAAGCCAAGCCGGCTACCACATAGTAGGAATTATTCCGTTCAAGGACAAAGGTTCTGTAGCGTGCAGTAAAACGTTCGTTATTCTCCCGTTCAAATTCAGAGACTATGCTGTTCATCCTTTCGTTCAGTTCCATGCCGCCAACGTATAAGCTGTCCATCTGTGCCTGTATTTGCACTAATCTTTCTGCCTGTTCCAAAGAGATCCTTTTATTCAGAGAGTGGAGCATACATGTTGCCATTCCGATTGAAGGGACAATGAACAAAGAGCAATGCCTACATTCGCCATCTTCCTTCTGTCGCTGACAGGCAAGTTTATTCTCTTTTAATGGAAAAATATCCCAAATTCCCTTCTTAGAACTATCTTTCGTACCGGATTTAAACAAGACCATATTCCTCTTTTGCTGCACAGCTTGTCTCCTAGCAGTCAAAATAATGGAAGGGATACTTTCCTGTACAATATCGCCAATACTCTGCAATTCATTGAAAGTATGCATTGTCTTGGAAAGAAGAATTTCTTTATTCCAAAGAAGAAGACACAATGAGTCAATACGGCTTTTTTGTAAGGGAGTATGGACATACTCCTTTAGGAGTTGCAGACTGTCACAAACTCCATGACGCCTACGGCTATATTCCCTTATATCATTATCATCCCATGTAATGACAATCTCCGCATGAGTAGAGAGAAACAACAAGCTAATACAACTCTTTTTTACCAAACGGTATGTTGTTATTAACTCCTTTTCCTTCTTGCGCAATGTGTGTCTCAGCATCTGTTCCTGGCGAAACAGCCAGACAATGAAAGCCAATAGCAAAACTAAAATCGCATAACCCAAAAACATTTTTAATTTTAACCACATAATGGTACTGATTATAATTCCTATTCACCTCAAGAATGCTGTTTTTTTATATTCGTATAACACCTGTACAAAAACGCGTAACAAAATTGCTGTGGGTGATCAATACCAATGTTTTCTTTCCTGCTAACTTAACAAGGCGTTCCAATAACAGGTTTTCCGTTTCATTATCCAAGGCAGAGGTAGGTTCATCCAAAAGCAGAATATTTCCTGAACGTAACAATGCCCGAGCAATAGCAATACGTTGCACCTGCCCCTCACTTAATCCGGAATTTCGTTCACCGCACAGCGTATCAATGCCTTGAGGCAGTGTATAAACAAAATCTGCCACAGCCGTATGAAGCGCTTCACGAAGTTCTTCATCTGTAGCTGCCGGATTGCCCATCAATAGGTTCTCTTTAATAGTTCCACTGACAAGCATATTATTTTGTGGAACGTAAGAAAGATTGCATCGGGTTGCTGCTGAAGCAGCTATTCCCTGTTCGTTTGAGCTATCATAAAAAAGAACTTTACCACTATCAGGAGAAAAAAGTCCTAACAGCAACTTGAACAAAGTGCTCTTTCCGATTCCGGTCTCACCGACAATCGCTGTAAAGCTTCCTGGTGTGAAATCACAGCTGAAGTTTTCCAATATATACTGTTCCCTATCCGGATAAGAAAAAAACACATGCTCCATCCGAATTCCCACGGAACCGTCCATCAGCCTGTTAGGCAATTCTATGCTCTCTTCAGGAAAGGAATCTATTTCCGCCAGTCGTTCCACTGAAGTCAATGTCTTTGCAAAAGTAGAGAGCTGACGGCTTAATTCATACATGGGATGCTGTATCTGAGCAACCAGTTGCAAAAAGGTAGTCATCATCCCGAACGATACCGTACCAGCCAACAAGCCATAAACTCCCCATACAAAAGCTGTAAGATAACCCACCGAGAATCCTCCCTGCATAACGGTACGTGAAAACATCGTAAAATCTGTGCGACGTATCACCTGTTGCTGTAACTTCGTTTGCAAAGCATACAGCTTTCTTTCCATAGGAAGTATATATTCTAGAATACTTATTAACAGATGGTGCCGCAAACTTTCTTGCAGATGAATTTGTAACTCACTGTCTGTTCGGCGGATATCTGAGGAAAGTTTCCTCATTTTTTTTAAAAAAATCCGGCTTACCACCATTGCTACGGGAGTCAGCCCCACCATAATAAAAGCCAGATATGGCTCCATGGAATACAAGAAAAAGAATGCTCCCAGCAACTGACATATTCCGGATGCTACATACGGCATTTCCCGGCAAAGCATGCCTGTTACCATCGGCACATCCTGTTCCAATCGGTTAATCAAGTCGGCACTGTGCATCGAGTTGCGTTCATCCAGCCTGCTTCTCATCAGTTTGCCGAACAGATTCGATTCCAACCGATTCCTCATGCCGATTTCCATCCTGCTTTCCAGCCGCCCGTATGCCACCGCCAGCACCAACTGCGCCACCAGACATATGACCAGCGCCACTAGATATTCCCCCAGTAACTCTTCCTTTCCGTGGGTGGCCGCATCCACCAACTGTTTGCATACCCATACCATGCTCAACGAAACACTTGCTCTGACTATCCCTACCACACTATTTGCCACAATATCCAAGCGATGACATCTCGTCTGATTCCACAGCCACCTCAAACTACTCATCTGTTTCATAATCATCATCATTTTTTATCATCCAAACCATTCAGAATAAAGCGACAGACCACCAGCAACCCTCTGCGAAAAGGCCGCAATCTCATCCATGTCAGTGAGAGGAAACGTTCCATTCGAGAGGAACAGTCCACTTCATGCCCTTTACGGATAATCTTCACTGCCTTGCCCAATACTACATCCCGGCTGCATACTTCCATCTGCGACAGATTTCCATCCCCCATAAGCAGCAAGGTATCCGTACCCATTTCGTAAATTCTGTGCAGCACAAACTCTTTCGTCGCGGTACCTACCAAGACAATATCCCCGATCCGGAAACTGAGGGCGGGACACAGTAACACCTTGTCGCGTGTCGGCATCAGAAACGGACACATGCTTTTTCCTGTTACTCTCAATGTCACAGAGCAGCCCTGCTTCAACAGCCGTACCACTTCATCCATCAGCATTTCACTTTCCATGCTTTCTATCTCCTTTTAAAACACGGAAAGGCCATCGGCTCCGCAAGGGCCGACAGCCTTTTCCTTTTAAATCATGCCTTATTGCATTCAATTTTCCTTTTCCAGATAGAAACGTCCGGAACCGGATGCTACGCTTTTCAGAGTGACCGTCTCATCAAGACCATAAACCTGACCTGTCTGACTGTCCACCAGTCTCCAACCCTTCCAAGCAGCATTTCGGCTCTCAAAAGAAAGCTGTATATCCCCTACCTGCTTCATATAGAAGCCCAGTGGAATCCGTTCATCCGTTTGCTGATAGTGAATAGAAAGAGCCTTTCCATCCGCTACGGTATATACAGCTACTTCGGGATTGGCTTCCTCATCCAGCAACAGACTTGCATTTTTAGAATGGTTTCCCATCCTTGTATTTGAAGATAGCACAACGCACGAAGCAGTCTGCCGATTTACACGAGCAGACAAATACAGCGGTGAGAAACCTGATTTACGGATCGATGACCCAGCTACTGATGTTCTTTGTTCCAGCATATCATAGGAAAGACGTACTACGGTCGATTTTCCACTTACCTTAGTCTTGACAAACATCGCTTGCATAGGTGCCAGCTTCGTTGTTGCATCTGCCCGGGTACTTACTCCATTGGCTTGAATAGCCTGATAATCATTGTTAACATACACATAAGCAGCCTCTATCGATTCTTTGTTGGCATCCAGAAATTTCTGGATGTTGATATGCGCCATAAAGGGATTGCCAAACAAAAACATGTCACTATTATCCAATTGCGTTAAGGTAATGGTAGAAGGCATCGAATTCTCAACCATCAATCTTCCGACTGATTTACGTGTAAACGTTTCTGTTTTTAAAGCATTACCTCCCAAATCATAGTAATGGTAAGTGGTATGTGATTTAGGAAAATGGAATGAATACGTAGAAGTATTTGCTCCATCCGCTTCACCTGCCCTCATCGCAAATCCCTGACCTAATTCATAGACCGTAGATACGGCATTGAACGTTCTGGACCAGTTCGGTTGATTGATGATAGCCGGGTCGTCTGTTGAGACAGCACGGGTCAATGCTGTATTCTCAACCATTTTGCTGTAAAAACGCTGATAAATGACTGGTTTAGTCCGCTGTTCTCCATACGCAAGAGCTAAATCACCGGCTACTTCATTCAGTTCCTTAAAGTAATTAATATGGAAGCCTGATTCATCAGTCTCCCTACGCATCTGGTCCCATTCAGCAAGATTTCCTTGATAGACAAACATATCACCTGTCTGCATATTCTTCAATGGAGCCGAGAACAGCTGATAAGCACCACTCTGAACATCTACATCCACAAAGGCCTTACCCACATAGTTCAGATATGCCTGACCTATGAGTTCAGCCCCCGGCTCAAAATGTATATTCAAACAAGTAGCCTTGTCATTACTATCCAATACGGGATACGTTGCAGCGTTGGTCGGTATGATTACATTGGTACATTCCCAAGGTATGCCACGATCCCAATTGCTCCATTGATTCCAGTCCGTTGATCCTGCACTCCCTTTCCAAGTAGTTTCCGTAGGATGCACCATAACATGAATAGCTCCGGCAGCCTCTTCTCCCTGTATACGTATGTAATAATCCCCTACAGGCAAATCTGAAATGGTAAAACGTCCATTAATTAATGGAAGTGAGTATGACGTCTCTTTATTATTTTGATTCACATCATAGCACATTAACGTATAATCAATGCCAGGCTTCCCACCCGCCACTTGAATAACAACCTCTTCCGGATAGCAGACATGCTCTGATTCGGCAGTAGCATACGTAATCTTATCGCCGGTATCTTCTTCTTCCGAACAATCAGGAACGCCATTCTCATTACTGTCTCGACGGGTATAGACACCATGTAAGTAAACGGTTTTTAGAGCTCCCGCTACAGCCGGAAGTTCTATTCTCACTTCATCAAAAGTTGTTTCTTTGGGAATGGTTATTTCATAGTAATACTTATCGCTATATCCAATCAACTGAACATCCAATAGCTGTTGTTGTTCATCGCTGGATGCTACTAAATTTCCATGATAATAAACAGACATTTTAGTCCCATTCAAAAGATCAACATCTGCCAAATGTTCCGGATATGAAACGATAAATCCAATTTGACGCTGGATGCCAAACATTTCGTTGAAACGTACAGCTACACTCGTTTTTCCTATCACTTCCGTATAGGTTACCGTAGCATAGGATTCTTTGTCTGAATCCAAAAGCTTGCTTAAATTATTGAAACTTGCTCCAATGTTGGCCACTCCTGTGGCTTTGGTTTCCGCATAATTAATTTCAGCACCGTAAGAAGCAGGAGTCAGCAGTTCAATACAAGCTTCAGCCGGATCTGAACTCACACAGTTATCACTAACTTTTTCCCAATAAGCATAATAGAGTTTATAAGACTTCAGATTGAGATCCAGCAAACCGGCATGCCAAAGTTCTATTTGATCAAAAGATACATTCGTTTTAAAACCAACCCGCATTTTCTTGCTTTCACTGCCAATCAACCCTACATCAGCCACTTCGGAACCGGCAGCAAGACTGGTAGCCACTTCCTCTCCAGCCTTGTACAGTTTAACTACAAAAAACTTCAATACGTCAGCTCCTAAGATAGTCGTATTGGTTTCCATCACAAATCCGGTCTTGATTTCTTCAGAGTTTTCATTGATTGGCTTTTCTGTTTTAATAGATACCAGGCATTTACCTCCTATGAGTGTTAACACATTGGAGTAATTCGCATTATTATCCCGATTATTGTCAACAAGATTTTCGGCACCCTCTACTTTACTCAATATCTCCAATACACTTCCACCAGCCGTATTAGAACTAACGCTTGCTCCATAATTCTCCGTATCAATAATCTGGTCGCAAGTTTCACCCATTTTCACATTTTCACGTTTTACGGTTACTTCTTGACTGATGGTTTGTGTTTGGCCTTCATCGTCCTTATAAGTATAAGTAGCCACTACCACATAGTCACCATCCACCGTCATTCCAATCAACTTTCCATTAGAAGTAATGCTGGCATTGGCACCCTCAGGAGCACTTTTTAAGTTCCAAGTAACCTTACCCGACTCCGGTACAAGAAACTGATAGGAATTTCCTGTTATCTTATCGTTGGCTAACGAAAAATAGCTGGAAGGATCCACCACTATCGGGTCCTTAACAAATGCATAATGAACGGTGGTAGCACTGAGTGAAATATTCACCCCATTGTATTTGATTCGAATCTGTGAACAAGGTTTGGTAATGAGCATACTGATCATACTTTTTCCACCCCCTACTGCCGAGATACCCAAAAGCGAATTGATGGTAACCTCTTCAACCTCCTTGTTTTTCTTATCATAGGTAGTCAACTGAACACCATCTCCAAGATTAATAGAGAGTACATCAATGGCTGTAGTATAGAAGCCTATTTCAGAGCCTGCCGGAATCTCTTTCCCTAAATTCACGGTAATATAAGGATCAGCAAGCAATTCAGCCAATGTTCCAAACGTAACACCGTTATCCAAATCTGAATCAACCAGTTTACCGGCTTGCAGAGTCAGAATTGCATCAGTCCACCCCCAATCAAGAAGTCCATTATAATGTATTTCGGAATCGGGGAAATAAGTACTTCCCTTCGTACAGGGCTTGACCTCGTTGTCGCCAACAAACGCATAGTAAAGACTTAAGCCAGACAACACCTCAGCATCCACACCTGCAATACCGATTTTAATTTCATCAAAAGGTTTGTCAAAACTGGTAGAGATAGAGAGGCTCTGCTTTCCGTCATTGTTGGCTGCTCCCAACAAGTTCAATTCCAGAAGTTTTCCTTCCGTATTACCTCCCTTCACTTCTTGTTCTACTCCATTTAAGAAGGTTTTCAACCAAAATCCCTTCAATACGGTAGCAGATAACAATTTATCATTCGCCGCTTTATACACAAACCCGGCCGTTTGGCCTCCGGCATAAACCCGATTTAAATCAACAACCGAAGCAATCTGATTACCTAATAGGTCAGCTCGGACTCCTCCGAAATAAGTGGCATTATCCAAATCGGTATCCAGCATATTATCAAAACCGTTAGTAGTTCCAAGGGCGGTAATCAAGGCATTGGAATAATCATTAACCATACGCCCCTCACCAACCAAAGGAACTCTTCGAGAAGCCACCCAATAACCTTCAGCATTTTTTGTCAGTCCGGAAGCAGCATCTGTTGTACTGCGTGTTATAGTCTGTGGTACTTCCGATACAGATATCAGCTCATCATCCTGACATGACTGTAAGCATGCAGAGAATAAAACAAGCCCTCCTAAAAGAATGTCTTTTATCTTCATATCCTTATCAATACTATTTTCATTCGTTACTCATTATACTTTGAAATAATCACCGAACGGCTCAGCTGCGGGTCATCATAATACATATTATCCACACCGCCTTTGTCATCCAATACCAACTGGTCGGCCGATACGCTGAATTCTTCGGTCAATACCTTATAGACGTTCTTGGCACGATTTTCTGCCAACCAGAGATTTCGCTTCACACTTCCGGTATGTTTATCGGCATAGCCACAAATCAGGTATTTCTGTTCAGGGGTAGCTTTAATCATGGCTGCCACCGCTTTTAAGTTCACCTTTTCACGGTTTACCACTTTCACCTTGTCGATGACAAAGTTCACCAGATAAGGGAAGGTTACAATATTTTGCAAAACCTCAGCGGTTCCTTTCTCTATTACTACTGTATCTGCCTTCAAACTTCTCAAGCGGTTGATTTCACCATTCAGATAGGAAATCTGCCGGTCATCCTGTTTGTAAATGGTGGTGTTGGTCGTCGTTCTGCCCCATCCACGCTCCTTGAAGTAGTAGGTCATACCCACATTAAGTGAGATATTCTCGTCGAACAGCTGATGATTGAACACACCGTCGTATTTGGTTTCATAGAATAAGCCCCGAAGTTTCACATCCAGTGAAAGGTTCTTCTTGGCCGAGAAAAAACGACTGTACTGCAATTCCAAATGTCCGGACCATTCGTTGGCAGAACCATACGGCAAGTCATAGTGGTGGGTGGCACCGATACCAATCGAAGCTATGAATTGGTTCAGATGTTTGGATGAGTTGATTCCTTCATAACCGCCAATCAGCCGGGTGAGGTTAAACATGGCATTGAGACTTAAATCCCACCATTTGATTTTTTCCTTCCAGTATTTGTTACCATCCGCATCGGTATAAGTTTGGCTGCCACGTGTGTACAAACCTTGTACACCTTTATCACCTTTCGAACGGAAACCGGTGAACTGCAGGTTCAGACCGAATCCGGGAATCACCCATTTACCCACACCCACATTAAACTGTGGAGTCAAACGGTCCTTGAATTTGCCCACCGGACAGTCGCCCCAAAAGGCATTGACACCGGCATCGGCTGTCACAAACCAGTTGTTCCAAAACGGATTGGTAATGACCCGTTCTTTATGATTCGTCACTTGTATGGTATCTACTTGAGTCATGGTGATGCTTTCTCCTTCCTTTACTTGCGCAAAAGCAGAAGAAGCAATTCCGCAGCACAGCATCATGCCGGCTAATATTCTTTTTGTCTTCATTGTTTTACCAAAAAAAATAATTTGATTCATTTTGTTTCTAATTGCTCAATAAGTGGATTAATGCTTAAATTTGAAATTACAGTCGATAATAGCCTGAAGTAGCAGGTCACCATAGGTCTCGTCATAAGATTGCCCTGCATTAGGAATAGTAACAATACCAGTGCAGCCTGTTTGTAGCTTACTGCTTACAATGGTGCTATAAATGTTCTGATTATCAGATTTATTATTAATAAATTGAGCTGTCCAAACGGTATTGCTAACACTGAATTTTGTTGCGTCTTCAATGGATGAATGTAAAAACAGGTTATTATCTTTTCCCGCATCAGAGAACTTATCTGAACCGAAAATCGCACCTTTATTATATTTTTCTAAAATAATTACTTTCTTTCTAACATCGGCTATCTTATCGTGAAAATCACTCCAATTAGTAGGTATATCTAAATTCCCATCATTCTCTACCCACACTATAACAAACTCACCTTGATTTTTCTCATCTAAAAAAAGATTATTTATTTTGTCAATAAAATCAGAATTGATTGTTTTCTTTTTTGGAATGAATCCCGAAGTTGATGCGAACACCTCTGCATCAAATGCTCTTACCCCTTTTCTAAATAAATCTTCAATTTTTTGCAATTCTTTTTCAGCATTTTCTTCACATACATACGCCGGAATAGACATACTCTTCAATGGAGTATTATCATCCAACTTACTCATCCAGTTATTCGGTTTCGTAGTTTCAGGCGTAATGTCCGGCAACTTGATGGTGATTCTGCTTTGCGCTTTCAATTCATCTTTTACTGTTATCACAAAATCGGTGGAACCTAAGGTATGTACTCGGATTTTAGCACCTGTTAATTGAGGAATCGGTGGAAGGAAAGCCATCAAATTGATACTTTCACCTTCATACAAATCAATGTATTTCTTTCCGTTATTATCTATCTGAATAAATACACTCTCTTGACCATCAGCAATATCTTGCAATTCTCCACGAGGGGCTGTAATATTTCCATTGGTTACACTGGTAATCTTGTAGTTTAAATCAGAAGAACTCAATTTCTTAGGCATAATGACGCTGACCCCAGTCACCGTAACCGGCTGGATAATGCCTGTTCCCACTTCATAACTACCTGCCGTGATGGTAATATCCGGCGTAGTCATAATCGGGTCGAAAGACAATAACACATGGTCGCCTATAGGAGTGAGTTCATTCTTTGCCACCATGTAGGCATTCTTCATATCCGGTTTAGTCAAATACACCCCATTCTCGGACGAATATACCTCACACTCTTGATTGGTGTAATACTCCATGGAGAATACAGCATTATTTTCGTCGGGATATGTGACTATTCTCTCCGCTGGATAAGCCCCATAAAAAACAGCTGGAGCGTTCAAGTCATTTCCCCATTTTAAGTAGGTTCCTTGTACAGAAGCCTCTATTTCCGCATGATGAAGATGATCATCGGCATTTAACGTAGTTACTTTATATGTAGCCGTCTTTGGTTCTCCTTCAACAGAAGGAAGCACATTGTCAGAAGGTGAACAAATTCCAATTTCATCATTCTCCACCCAATTGATTTGAAGCCGATCTTCATATACCGTGCGTGTCCGTGACTGAACATCTGCCACACTGAACGAAATGGGACTGCCAGACTGCGCCGGTGTACCCATTTCACTATCTTCGCTGCTACAACCGCCCATAAATAACACAGTGGCCAGCAAGGCAGCTGTCAGCAAACCATTTTTCTTTTCCATCTTAACTTTACCTTAATACATTGTTTTTACTCTTTCAATCAATCCCAAGTTTCTCCTTTAGTGAAATCTATTTCACCGCCATTTATCTGCTGATTAATATCCACATGACGGTCAGTCTTCACATTATCTCCAGGGTTTGGAGTCACTGAAGCAGCGCAAATGGAGTTTTCCACTTCTACCTGTACATGCTTCGTTACAGGTGTCTCATACTTCTCTTTTCTCTGTTCGTTCATTTCTTATAATTTCACTTTAAAACATTAAAATTTCTTTTTCTTGTTTGCACCATAGTTATAGTTTCCGTAATAACCGTAATAGCGGTAGCCATAGCGATTACGCAAGTCTGCACCATTGAGCACAATAGCCATATTGGTCAATTTCTTTTCTTGATACAGTAATTCAATATCCGGCAACTGTCGGCGGTCCAGTTTTCCGGCACGCGCCACAAAGACGGTCAGATCAGCTATACGATTGGTAATGGTGGCATCTGCTATAATTCCCACAGGCACACTGTCTGCTATGATATAGTCATAACGGGAGCGAAGTTCCCTCACCAGTTCATCCAATCGTTCATCCATTAAAAGTTCGGCCGGATTTGGTGCCACTGTGCCGGAAGCTATAATATCAAACTGTTCACCATGCTGTATTACATCTTCTATAGGAATGGAACTGTCAGCCAAATAATCCGTCATACCGGTTTTCCGCAGATTGAAAACACGGCTCAGTGTCCCTTTCCGTATATCCAAATCTAACAGAATCACCCGTTTTTTGGCACGGACCAGACTCATGGCAAGATTCCGTGAAATGAAGGTCTTTCCGGCTCCCTCATTGAATGACGTAAACGTAATAACCTGCATCGGTTTCTCCTTCTTGCTCATAAAAGCCATATTGGTGCGCAAAATGCGAAAAGCCTCTGACACGATATCATCATCCCGTTCGCCCACAGCCGGCTGCTGTTTCCGATTGTTTGACCGATGTTTCAATTGATTTTTATCAAGTGGGATTTCGCCGAGAAACGGTATGCTAATCCAGCCTTCCATGTCTTTCCGGCTATGTACCCGCGTATCCAGAAAGAGAATCAGCAGACACGCCACTCCAGGCACCGCCAGGCCCAACAACACGCCCAGCAGCAGAATACGGTTTCGCTTGGGAGATATGGGGGCATCACTGCCGTCGGCACTGTCAATGACCCGTGCATTGTTGTCCACCATGGCTTGCGACAAAGCATTTTCCTCACGACGATTAAGCAGAAACATATAAAGCGATTCCTTGATTTTCTGCTGTCGTTCAATTGAAAGCATCTGCCTTTCTTTCGTAGGAATGGAAGCTACCCGGCTCTGCGCCAGCTTTTCCCGGCTCTGTGCATCGTTTCGTTTCATGTTGATGCCCACAATCATGTTGTCCACAGTCCGGATAATACTCTGCTTCATGGCATGAAGCGCATTGTTCAGTTCCTCCACCACCGGATTACTGTCACTGCTTTCGTTTATCAGCTTGTCCCGTTTGAGCTTGATGGCATTATATTGGCTGATCTGGCTTTCGATATTCATATCACTGATACCTGTATTGGCAGGAATCAGGTCTGTCTCTTTTCTGGCATCCGTCAGATAATCCTTGATATACTGTGCAAGCTGCAATTGTGTTTCCAGTTCCAAGGCATCAGAATTGTACTTCTGAGATTCAGAGATAAACATGTTGGCAGAGGTTGCAATATCCACCATTTTGTTATCCCGTTTGAACGATTCCAAGTCTGTCTCTACATCACCCAGCTCCTGTCCGATGATGATCAGACGGTCATTGATGAACTCAGCGGTATTCACGGCCACCTGATTTTTGTCCCGGATGGCTTCCTCATTATATACGGTTATCAGCATGTTCAACACGTCTTCGGCACGGACCGGTGAATTGTCTTTCAAGGAAAGAGTGAGAATGGATGCTTCAGATTCTTCCTGCCGGATGCCCAATGCTGCCTGATAATAAGCAGTAACCGCATCCAAAGGTTTTTTCTGAACCTGAATCGACTTCCCCAGCCAAGCCCCCTTATAAAAATGAGTGGGAGTGACAACAATATGCAAATCGCCAATAGCCACCGTATCGTTCATCATTACGGTAAGTACTTTATCCGTATCATCACCCGTCAATTGGGAAAGAAGCACTTCTTTTTCATTTTTGGGAATAACGGTAAAAGCGACGCTCCGTTCAGGAGTAGCATCGATAAACCGGACTGCAATGGGGGAACGTGTGAAAAGTTCATTCCGTCTGAGTCCGTCCTGTATCTGATAACTGATGTCCGCATGTACCCGGCTTACTACCTCACGCATCAGTTTTTTGGATCGGAACTGCAACAGTTCGTTAGCAACGTTCACCTTATTAACAAAATTATCATAACGGTTCAGTCCGCCCGCCGTATAAGGCTTGCTGCTCGGATCTTTGATGATGACCGTAGCCTGCCGAAAATACACCAACGGTGAGCGGGCATACTGCAACCAAGCCAAACTTCCGAATAACAGGACAGACAGCAGAAACCATTTCCATTTGGAAAGGAAAAAGACCAGCATATCTACTAAATTAAGTCCCTGTTCTTTTCCTGAAGCTGTAGATGTGTTCGTTTGATTCATATATTTTACAGATAATAAAAAAATCGGGTTATTTGGTAGCCCATAGAATAGAGCAAATCGTGGTTACCAGCGACAGCAGCAAAGTTCCATACTGGAAACCGCGGTCTTCGTGACTCTTCTTCCGGTACTTGGGTTCTACGTACACAATATCGTTCTGTTGCAGATAGAATGCCGGAGAATAAAACAGAGATTCATCCCCAAAGTCGTGCATAAAAACTTTTCTTTCACCGTTCACAGTCCGGATTACCTGAATACGGTCTACGCGGGCATTCGAAGCCAGATCGCCCGCATTGGCTATGGCATCTACCAAAGTGACGCGGTCGCCGTCCACCCGGAATGTGCCGGTATTTCCGACTGCCCCCAACACGGTATACTTGAAATTCAGTATTTCTATGGATACCAAAGGCGATTTGATATAGTTGCCTTCTTTGATTTTCTGTTGAATCATTTCCGTAGCTTCATTCAAAGTCAATCCTCCTACATGGAGTTTGCCAAGAATAGGAAATTCAATATTGCCGTCCACATCCACACGGTAGCCTTTTTCTCTAACCGTTGCCGTTCCTTCCGAAGAAGCGGAAACTGTTCCATCCTCTGTCAGATAAAAAGTTCCTCCCTGTCTGTTGAAAGGAATGGCCAACTCAGGATTCTTGCTGCTTACCTGAATGGAGAGCCTGTCATCCTTTTGAATGATGGCCTCATAACGTTCATTTTCCAGGCATTTGGCTTCACTCTGTATGTTTTTCCAATACACGAAATTTTGTGGGGAACAAGAGGATAGCAAGATAAGAAAGGCCATCCCAAAAATTAAATTATTTCTCTTCTTCATTGTCAATTAATTTTATTTACACTAAGCTAAGGTGGCTTTGAATGCTGCTTCACATTTTAAGGCAGCCTCCTGTTCCGGCTTGCATAGCAGAACACCAACCGGAATGACAGCTATCAGTTCAATTAACGTATTGCAAAGATGATTGTACAATACAATGTCTTTGTGTATGGCTGAACATCCCGGCAGCAAGGTTATGAAAGCATTTTCACTCTCTTGCAGCATGAAACGGTTTTCTTTGGCCTGAACCAATCTGACAGCACCACCGAGCCGGGTTCGTTTATTCTTATAACAAGGTGTTTTGCCACTCCATGGACTTCCATACACATAAGCTGTTTGTTTCTGAATACGAATAATGGGATTGTCATCGTTCAGCAATTCGCTGTCCGGGAAACAGTTGAGCCAAAGGGAGGCATGTGTGCTTTTTCCTGTCCCACTTTTGCCCATAAACAGATAAGTACTGTCCATACGTGTCACAGCCGATGCATGAACCGAAATTCCTCCGTAGCTGAGTATCGCCTGCGAAAAGGCAATTCGCAGCATCGAACTGAGTGCCTCACCAAGATACCTGTCCTGCCTACAAAGCTGTACCTGGATAGAAGTGAAGGATTTATCTGCCTGCATTCTATGAACCATTCCGTCTTCATATTTCAGTTCAATGCGGTATCTGTCATTTGTTCCCAGCAATCGAACCTGTCCCATGTCATTGTCAGAAATCTCCATTTCCACCATATCATCCATAGATTCAGGAATCTGGGGTAACACATCCATGACAAACAGTCTTTCTTCTTCACAACAAGACTTGGTACGGAATGTGGAAAAGGAAGGCAACAGATTGTCTAAATCCAAAATACAGGAAACGGAAAAACGAAAATCTGCGATACAATAATGATACGTTTCGTTCATCTTGCCTGCCCTTTCAAGAATGTGAATGCCATGCCTAAACCTTCCCAAGGCGCATACCGAAAAACAAAACGGACATTCCGGAAGAAGGACTGTGCCGTAAACAGTTTCCGCTGCCACCCAGTTCTTGATATCGAACGGCAGACAGAAGAGTGACCGAAATTTCCACCCTGCTGTATGATATGAAACAAAGGCAAAGGAGATTCATGCTTGTCTATATCATCCGGCAGACAAAAGACCGGTACTCCAAGGTATTCCATCAAAACACTATGCAGCAGATTGCTCCACCTGACCAAGCCGGTTTTCCTGTATATTTCACATAGTTCATGCTTTTCCATGGTTCCGTGCCACTTATAATAAGCGCGTGCCATATCGCATAGTTGTCGCAGTCCGACCCCCAATCCCATGGCATGCTTTAAGATATGGACGTTCAGCATCAGCAGATTCAGCACAGATGAAGCTACTGTCACTTCTCTGTCATCCTCCTTCAAAAGTCTGATCGTGGAAAATCCAATCTTTTTTTCCAATTGATTCAGATAATCTTGCCGAAAAGGGCTATACAAATCCAACAGCCGGCTGTGATGTTCCACAATCACACCTTTCCAATCATAATGAATGCTTCCGTCTGCCCCTTTACCGGTCTGTATTCCTTGCTGCCGAACAAACAAGTCAGCCTTATTCCTCTCTTTCCTGCTCGGAAAATACAGGTCTATATCACCACATTCCCGCATCAAAGGATATTCATAGAGTGAGGCTATCCCCTGGCCTTTCTGTAAGACGGTCCGTATTTCCTCGTTCTTAAAGAGGGAACAAAGTTCATTTACCACCTCATTCATGTGTCGGTTCCTCTGTTCAATGGCATCCACCCGAACTACCCAACGCAACAGAATATCCTCAGGAGGAATCAGATGATCAGGCAAGCGGATAATTCCTCGGTAGACTATGCCGCTCACAGTCTGGCAAAGAGCCTGCTGATACACTTCATGCCATTCTTCAGAGGTCAAGGGAAAACAGGAAAGGCTTTCCAAATCCTTCTCCCATAAACCCGCTTTTAATAAAATGAGAAAGGCATCTGTGATGTGATTGCTATATTGAAGTTCGCTCATTTATCTTGTACCAACAAGTTATACTTTTTCCACTCATTCAGCTGTCTGTTGATGTCTCCCAGAGCCGTATCAATATTGACCTCAAACCGCTCACATACCCATTCCGCCAGTTCTTGATCAGTGAAATCTCCTTCACACATCCGTTGCCACAGACACGCCGCCGTGGCATTCAAGGTGAATACATCGGTCAGGTTGGCATGGCTGTCACGTACTTCCACCAAAACGTACTTATTTCCGATTTTTCTAAGCTTCAAATCATTCCGTACTCTCATCTCTTAAAACTTTTTACCCGAAGCAATTGCCCATACGGTTTGAAATATTATTTTAATATCTGTCCACAAAGAACGGTTATTCAGGTATTCCAGATCCATGCGTAACCGTTCCAACATTTTCTCCATGGTATCTGTATACCCATTATAGAGTGTTGCCGTTGAAAACAATCCCGGACGTAATTGATATAGAAGCCTATAGTTAGGATTGATCGAAATAATCCTGTCAATAAAAAAACGGCGTTCCGGCCGAGGTCCTACAAAACTCATATCTCCTTTAAGCACATTCCAAAGCTGTGGCAACTCATCCAAGTGGTGCTCCCGCAGAAAACTGCCGATGCGGGTCAGCCGCTTGTCATGTTTTTGACAGAGCATCGGACGTCCGTCAGACTCGGCAGTTGCCGTCATAGAGCGGAATTTATAAAGAGTAAACGGCTTTCCCTGATAGCCGATACGTTCTTGCCTGAACAGAACAGGGCCTTTATCCTCCCGTTTGACCAATGCTCCTATGACAATAAATGCCGGAGACAAGACGGTTAATCCGACTATACTTCCTACTATATCAAAACTTCTTTTTACCCAACAGGATGCCAAAGACATCCGCTGTTCCTTCTTAAAAGCAACAGTCATGCTTTCTTCCGCATCCAAAACTACTTCTTTTATCCTTCCCATAAATTATTATAGATTCTTTTGCATTTGTCTATCATGTGTTCATTGGTAAAGATATCCCAATACCTGTTTTTTGCAGCCATGGAATATTTGTCATAAACGGACTCGTTGTCTGCTATATCCTGTATTGCACGAGCCAGTTCACCGGCGTTACCCGGCATTACATTCAGTCCGGACACCCCGTGTTTATTCACCCACGACACACCCGACTGTGGAATCCGAGTGGCTACCACCGGTTTTCCGCACGACATGGCTTCTATCTGTACAATGCCAAAAGCCTCTGTCTTCTGTACGCTGGGCAAACAGAACACCTTGCACGCTCCGAAATAGGCCGGCAGGTCTTTATCCGGAATCCTGCCCAACAGTACAACCTTGTTTTCAAGCCCCAGCCTTTTAATTTGCTGGCTTAATGCCTGCTCCAATGCTCCTGTACCGCCAATCAGAACAACATAATCATCCTTCAGAAACCGGGCAGCTTCCACCAGATGAGTAAACCCCTTGTAAGCCACCAGCCGTCCTAAAGAGAAGACTATTTTTTTTCCGCCATACTGCTGGCGTATCTTATCGGCAGCTTCCGGTTCAGAAAGAATGGGAGGAACTCCTATCGGCAGACAGACGGTCTTTTGCTGTACGTTCTTCAAAAAAGGCGATTCATCCAGATATACGGGTGAAGTACCTACAATGAGGTCAGCCCTCCGCAACAGCCAATCCTGTAGCGGACGGTACAGCCTTAGCAGATATTTCTGCTTCTGAATGTCACTGTGCCAATGCAGCACCACCTTTCCTTTATATCCGGAAAGAGCCAATGCCAAAGCCGCCATCGGGTCGGGATGATGCACATGTACAATGTCGTAAGACGGACAGACTTTCCGAAGCACCGTAATCATGGAAGGAGCTATCATGGTAGCAGCAGCCTTTCCCCACGAATGGCATTCCATCAGTCGGGCATAGGAATTCAAACGGATCGTTTTTCCTTTGCCTGCAACAGTAGCACATAACATATCACAGTGAATTTTATTGGTGGAGAGTCCTGTCATCAAATCATAGGCTACTTTCTCTACACCTCCTTTAATCGGATAGAATTTGCCGAGTTGAAGAATACTTGGATTCTCTTTTTTCATTCTTAAATTTATTGTAATAACAGATCGAATAATTCTTTCCATGTGTTTGTGGCAGGTTCTGCAGGAACCTGATGGGGAATCTCCTTCAGGAAAGAAACATCCCCATTCACTAACCGCTTCATCCGGTTCATTAATGATTTCGGATTCTCCGGATCAAAGAAAGCCGTTTGACAGCTTCCCGATGCTGTTTCATGCGCATAAGGCAAATCGGCCAACAGCATAGGTTTACCGAATGTCGCAAATTCGCTGATAGGCAATCCCCAAGTTTCCACTCTCGAAGGAAACACCAGACAATGAGCGCCGGCGTAATTCCGGTAAAGCTGTTCCCTGCTCATAAATCCTGCAAATTCGATTGATTTCAGATGCCCCCAATGACGATACAACCACCGGGCATACCGGTTCTCATTACCGGAAACAGTCAAAATCACTTTAAACTTTCCAGCACCCAGTTCCTTTTCAAGCAAAGCCGTTGCACGGCATAGGGTTTCAAAGTTCTTATGTATATCGGGATAAGATGAATATATAAAGTTATAAGATGAGGGCAAAGACCGACTGCAGGTTGTATCTATATCAGACTTTGCAGAAGTGGGCAAAGCCACCACAATGTTGTGCGCCGGCAAATGAAACAACTTTATGAACTGGTCTTTGAGCCACTGCTGCTGCACCAGCACATAATGGTTCTTGTGTAAATTTACCTGATAGATATATTTGGAAAAGCAAGCAAAACAAACAATGCGATAGTTAAGAAACAACTCTCTCCACTTCCATCTATAAAAAGGAAACGGATTGTGGCAATAGACCGCTCGGCGCTGCGCTTTTACATTAGGAGTCGTATCATGCAATGAAAGCCAAAGAGAAACGGGAGATAACTTTTTGGAAATCTTATACATGGTGACATATTCACACCACAATCTAGAGAACCAACTTTCTGCAATCTTAGGCATCTCGATATATTCAATACCTTTATAATCAGCCAATTCTTTTTTATGTACAATTGCTACCACCTTGTATTCATCGCTCTGTGCTAAGATGGAAGCATACTCCAAGCATTGGCGCAAGATTGTTAAAGTTCCTCCCTTACGTAGGTTGACAGCCGAAATGACGATTGTTTTTTTCATTATTTTGTAATTGTGTGAAACAGTTCCATCCATTTTTTCATAATAGAGGTTTCTTCATACCTCAAAGATGCTCTTTTGGCCCATTGTCCCATATCTTTTCGCAACGATACGTTCTGTATCAGCATTAACAGACGGTCTGCAAATACTTCAATATCCCCTTCAGGAACCAAAAAGCCATCTACTCCATCTGTAACCACATCTGTAGGGCCGCATTTGCAATTAAAAGCTACAATTGGCAGCCCAAACGACTGTGCTTCAAGTAAAACCATAGGAAGCCCTTCATAATGCGAAGTCAATGCCAATACAGAAGAATTCAGATAGACAGAATCTATATGAGACATCGGTTTTATCAAGCTGATTTGTTTATCCAGTCCCATCCGTTCTATCCATAGCTGTAACTCCTGACGCTTATTACCATCACCCACAATATCCAGATGCCAATCAGTAGTATATTCTGTGACTTTTTTCCAAGCCATTATCAATCGGTCAAACCCTTTTTGATAATCATAGCGCCCGATAGCTATAACCTTAGGTACTGTCAATGAAGATGTTTGTACATTTTGGAACGTGCTTGCATTGGGTATTACACAGATATTATCCATATCCCCCCAATTTTCTTTATCCTCTTCTGTCAATACTACAAAGCGGTCAAAGCGTCGGGCAATCCTCTCGTCTTGTTTGGTACGCCATACATCTACCAGTCTCCACCAACCCTTGCGGTTATATTGCAGACGTTTAAACCTGGAGAAATGAATTTCCAGTATTTTTTTACTGCCGTCCTTAATATCCGTAATAAAACCGGCATCGTTGTTAAACATCGAAATAGTGATGTCCGGGCGTTCCTGCATCAGTATTTTGGTCAGTCTTTTCTTATGCTTCCATTGTTTCAGCGGATAATGCAACAGCTTATTAAAAAGAGATTTTCCGTTGTTTTCCTCATAGTTTATACACAAATCTATGCAACGTATCCGCTCGTCCAGAGAGAAAAAAGGAGGAAGCCCCTGCTGGTCTGTAGTCACGATAACAACCTCCATCCCCTGCTTGACTAAGTAATTGGCTTTATTGGCCAAGACCCGTTCCATGCCACCGGAATGACAGGTACCGGCAATATTATAGAGTATTTTCATTTGCCAAAGTTATTTTCCGGTTGTAAGCATCATTTTCATCCTGATTCACCATCATGAATAGGGCAAAAATCAGGAAAATATCGGTAGACACTTTAAACCAGACCAGTAAATTAACTAACAGAAAGAGTGCAAATAGCTCTTTCTCGATGTTGAAACGGTTTCTACAGATGAGGCAAGCTTTCCAAAGGACTGCTGTGATTGCCACCAATCCCACTAAACCGGAATAGAATATGAAGCGCAGATACCCCACATCTGTACCCATATAAAATCCTCCTTTAAAGCGACCAGTAAAATAAGGGTCAGCATAATATGGATTATCAAAATACCCGTCACCTATCAGCCAGGTTTTCAGATTGTCCGGAAAAACATACATGGTTTCCAGCTTTTCGTTGGAAGCTACCTGCCATTCTCCTGTTTCTATCAGGCTGAAGAACCCTTCGAACGCAAAGCGTAAATTACTTCTGAAAATTGCATCCTGTTGATACAGATAAATACAAAGAGGAATCGTAAGCAAGAGTACTCCCCCTAAATACAACCATAACTTACGGCTTTCAGCCGACAACTGCAAGCGCCAGATACCCGATTTATAGAGCAGATAAACTATGGCCAGCAGTAAACCTACTGTAGTGGTACGCGCTATCATGTTTCCTACTACCGCAATGAAGACAAAGGCCAATAAATAGAAAAACATCCAATTCCTAAAACGAGTCTGTTCCATGGATAGCAGGAAAAAAGCCAGCAGAACCAAGGCGGCAGCAAAACGACTGCCCGCCACATCGAGGCTGGCACCAATACCATATAGCCGTTCTACATTATATGAATTCAGAAAGTCCTGCCCCTGCTCTATCACCGCATCAATGACCTGCTTCAATTCTGCAGAAGAATCTATCCATAAAGCCATGACGCATTGAATAACGCACACCACAATGAAATAATTACCAGCTAACCAAATGGAAGCACTTCCATGCACTAACCGGATAGTATTCACCACTACATAAGCAGCACCCAGCCACACCCACAGGGAACTGATGTACGTGGCATAGGCATAATCGGGCGTTTCATTATAAGTCACGGCTATCAATCCGGCCATTGATACACCGCCAGCCAGCAAAGAAAGAATCACCATATCTTTGCTGAAACGTCCGGTTCTGTATTTTCCCAAGTAAATAAAAAACCAGACAAGTCCCACAGCCGCCAAAAACTTTTTGGAGTTCATTCCCGGAAAAGCCTTCAGTTCAATGGGAAACAGAAACAAACTCATAAGCGCAATTGTACCAATTGTAGAGATGTATTTCATCATGCTTCTATTCTTTATTTGTAAAGAACACCATATACCAACTTCATCAGGATTTGGTTATAAAGCCTCACCACCCAAAACTGCTTTTTCGATGCCCAATATTGCAACATGCGGCTTCGGAAAGAAATATAATGATTTTGCAAAATATATGGATTTGCTTCGGGAAACCAAGACTGCCACAAAGCATAGCGTTCGGTATCTTCGGAAATCAGAAAGGGGAATTTGGCTTCAAGTTTAAAGAAAGCCAATTCTTTTTCCATTTGACTGCCCCATTTCTGAGTCACAAAGTTCGCAGTTCGTTCTATATTCCATTTCAAATCCTCCAGATGCCGATGATTGATGCCGGCCTGCTGCCGGACCTGGGTAAATCCATGCTCATTTTGCCGCACATAATGGTAAAATGCCTGTGGTAGATAACAGACTCTTTTAGCACAAGCCGCCAAGCAAATCATCGTCATATCCTCTCCCATACCATGCCCGTCAGGAAAATTAATCAGGTTATCTGTATACAAACGACGGCTAACTAACTTATTCCAGACATTGTATTTCATAGCCCCACCTAACATTCCCTTTAACACCTCGACAGGCGAATCATACTTGGGCTGCTTCATATAGCGTTCGCTGTGAGCAAATGATAAATACCAATCGCACCACACCATGTCAGCCCGATTCTGTTCTGCAACCTCATACATCTGTTCCAACGCACCACTGTCTAAATAATCATCACTGTCACAATGAAAAACGTATTTACCAGTAGCAGCTTGTAATCCCGTGTTTCGTGCAGCGGGCAAACCTTTATTTTGAGAATGAACTAAAATTTTCGTCTGATTCTTACGTTCCGGATAGTCATCCAAACACTGATGTATGATCGAAATGCTACAATCTGGAGAAGCATCATCCACAAAAATAAATTCTACATCCTCCTTTAAAGTCTGTTCAAACAAAGAACGGGCGCAGCGTTCCATAAAGTTCTCGACTTTATAGATAGGAATGATTACTGAAACTTTCATTGAAATTATTTTTCCTTAAAACGTTTATAACCAGCCAAAAGATAACAAGTAAAACAAAACAAAGTGTAACCGTTAGTGACAGATGATTTATAAAGAATAGGAAATTTCTTTTCAGTAAAAGCTATTTCTTTTTTGTATTTCATAGCCTCCTTATATGCTTGATGTAAGCAGTCTTTCATTTCGATTCTTTCTAACTCAGATAAATCCTTTCCATCTTTATACAACCTCATTTGCAGATGGATAATATGTCTTAAATAATATTCTTTGATGATTGATTGAATATTTGAAGATAATGGATAATCTTTTGTTAATTGAATATACTTTCTACATGTTTCTAAATATCCTATATGTTTAATGCTCAGTTTCTTCGTAATACTTTTAGGATTATAATTATAAATATATGCCCCGTTGCTGAAAACAATTTGCTTGCTATGCAAAAACAATAACCGCTGAATATACTCATCTGCATTCATTTTATTATATACAGCATTATTACCTACCGCATATTTTTTAAGTAATTCAGTTTTCCATAAATTAACTCCGTGTATAGATGGCTGAATGAATATTCTGGAAAAAGCTTCTTCACCACTCATACTTTGTCCTACCTGATAATGATAAACCTCATTCCAATTCATCACACTCCCATCTGCTTGTTCTATGAGAAAGTTTGGCGCGATAGCATCTGCGTTCGTTTGCAGTACCATACTGACCAATGATTGTAATAAATCAGGAGAAAAGCAATCATCTGAATCTAAAGTTATAGTATAGGGTGTCGTGATAAACTCATAAGCCATAGCCCTGGCTGATGCCGGCCCACCATTTTCCTTACCAAAAACAGTAATTCTAGAATCTTGCAGAGAATACTCTTGTAAAATATCAAATGAGTTATCTGTAGAACCATCATCTACACAAACCATAATCCAATTAGAATAGGATTGATTTCGAACGGATTCAATGGCACTTTTTAGTGTTTCAGACGCATTGTAAACTGCCATCACAACTCCAATCTGAATTGAGCTTTTTGTATTCATGTAATAACTATGAGAATGTCTTCTTGATATATTTATTTATAAATGTGTAAAGCATCCTGTGTTGAAATAAGGCATATCTGTATATCAATATAAGTAACCATGAATGTTTTTCATATTCCTTCCAATAATAAGCAAAACTATCCCGCTCACATTTCAATAAAAATATCTTAGATTTTAGATGTTGTGTAGAGGCACCTCCCAAGTGAATACACTTTAGTTTTCCACATAAGAAATTTTTCTTTCCTAATCTGTGCAATTTTTTATACAAAATATTCTCTTCTACATATAAAAATGTATTAGGATCGAAGAAACCAATATCCGCAAATAACTTTTTGTTTATAAACATACAAGAACCTGATGGTAGTTGAATTTCCATGAGTTCTTTCACTTCATTTTCTTTCTTTACTAAATACTGATTCTGATTTAAGTCAATCTTTGTAACTACCAATGTGTAATTTAAAAGTTTTTTGATGGTTTCTATATAAATATTTGTATTTTTTCTCGCACAACGCAAATCTAACGACAGATCATTCTTGCATAACATAGGACTGAGAATTCCAATATCAGGAATACTATAATAGTATTTTTCTAAAGCAGGAATAATATCTTCTACAAATAAAATATCATTATTCAGTATAAGAATGTTATGTACTTCAGGATCATTCTCTGCAAGAAGTAATCCCTTATTATTTCCTTTTGCATACCCGTCATTTGTCGAACTTAAAAGTAAGGTTATGTATGGTAAAATTGGATCGTATTCTTCTCCTTCATGCACAAGTCTATAATTGACACCAAACTTTTGTTCTAAGTATTCAGACAATATTTCAATTTTCTGTTTTTGAGGAGTATTATTATCAACCACTATATATTTTATAGCTGCTGTATTTATTCGCTCTATACTATCTATGCACTTTATAGTATCTTCAACATTATTATAATTGAGGATAATAATACATGTCTTAAGATTTATTTCCATTTTTGCATTTTTAGTCATAACTTAAAAGGCACATTATTAAAAGATTAATCATTCTTGTTCAGAAATATCTTGCTTTCAAAATGCCCTGTATACAATAAAACTCTTTTTATAACTGCTCTGTAGTACGAATGAAGTTTACTTAAGAATGACAGATTTTCCCGAATAGTTCCTGCATAATCTTCAGAAATCTCAGTCAACCAGTCTTTTCTATTTTGGTCAGCGATATGTGGATAAACTCCCTGCAATTTAATGCCCAACTTATTAAAATTATACCAATCATCTGCAAGATAACATTTTTCTGCAGATAGAATACGCTCAGCAGCCTTGCGATTAATTAAATAAGCATGTGAACAAACAGCTTCTCGCACATTAGCTAATTGAAGGCCATCATGATGCTCTACTGTAGTAAACCAGTAATCTCCAGACAGTAGTACAATCATGGGGGGGGCAGATTTCATAGCCACTTCTACCCTCTTTAATATATCAATTATGTCATAGTTTTGCCAAACCAGATCATCTTCAACAACTAATACTACATCATTCTCACTCTCTAATAGTTTTTGGCAGCACTTTCTGTGAGATAAAGCGCATCCAACCTCTGCTCCTTTTAGAGTACGCCCGTAAATTTCGTATGCTCTATTTTGATCATACATTTTGTTCAAATCATGAACTGGAATATTTCTACAGTCAACAGCCTCAATAAAATGTAATTTGAAATATTGATTATATGGTATAAATAGCTGTTTTATATAGTTCTTTCTCTCTATAGATTTTTTTAAATTTATTACATATACATCCATGTGTTTACAAGTTTTATATTATCAAGAAAGGATTACTTTGAATTCTCAATATTATAAATAACGAATGTCACAATCTGCCCCTTACAGATATAGTTTCTAACTAACATCTTTCTAAGCAATCTAACATATAAAATTTTAAAAGAAAGAAATCGCTATTCTTATTTACTTTTTCCATATACAAAATAGCGAACCAAAATCTTTATACGCTTCCACAAACTCAATTTATCCAATCCATTGGATTTAGCCTCATAAAAATCATAGTAGAACTTTGAATCAAAAACAGGAGATTTCCGATAGTATTCCCACCAAATATCATAATTAATACAGAATTCATTCCAAGGTTTAGCTCCATTGTAGTGTACAATACCGGTTTTTAAAGCATCAGAAATCAGATTATCCTCCCATAATTGATTAATTTTTGCTCTGTGATACAAAGCAAAATGTTGAATATAAGTAGTCACACAAAATGAAGGAGGAAGATATTTAATTTTTCCAGCACAAACTATATTTATAATATCCATATCTTGGAACACATATTTTTTATCAGCATGCTTTCTAAATTCATCTACCTTTCCATCTGCAAGTAAAGCTTTGGAATTAATAATTAAATTACCGGAATATATAATAGATTCCGCTTTAAGATGCAATTTCTTTGTATAGTAATTTTGTAACGTAGGCATGAAATGAGATAAAGAATTAACGCCAGCTACATAATATCCATCTAAGTTTGTTTGATAAATTTCAGATAAATCGCTACGAAATATAACATCAATATCTGAATACAGAATCTTATCATACTGAGGTATAAGTTCTGGTATCAATAATCTATAATAAGCTTTATTGTTGATACCTCGGATTTCAAAAGAATCATCAAAAAAATCATCTACTTCTCTATACTGCATTCTACACTGAGCGTAATGAGCACTTAGTTTATCTAACAGTGAACAATCTAATGATTCTTTATGGGAATGCAAAATAAATATATCATAAAACGTATTATCCCTGGCATTCCTTAACAATGAGGATATGCATACACATGCTGGCAATATCATGTTATTGTCAAAAGCAAAAGCAATAGGTATTATATTATCCTTTTTCATTGAATTTTCCATAGCCTTACTTTCCCATTAATTTGCAATATATATAGCGGTAGAACCAATATCTAACAGAAATATATGCAGCTTTTACCTTGCAAAGAGTTACTATTTTTTTGGTGTGCAGATGAAGTAAGATGTGTTTAGGCCACAAATTCCCATTAAATGCTACCTTCAAAAGTTGCCTTCTCTTTGATTCCAACTGTGACAGTGTTATATAATGATAACTCACCGTCATGTATTCTTTTGTGGCCAGTATATCTAATAGCTCAAAATATTTTTGAACACATTGTTTCTGAAAATATCTTTTTACCATTTTATCTTGTACTAAATATGAAAATTGGTAAAACTGATCAGAAATACTATATAAATCCATCAGTTTTTTTTCACTGACTTCATAAGATACACTAGCAGCATGCTTTCTATATGCATAAAAACGAATATTTGGAACGTACATGCATCTCAGGGGTTGCATACAGAGTTTAACATAGAATTCCATATCTTCCAAATAGCTACGTCCTTTAGTAAATCTTAAGTTAGCAATTTTTTTTCTATTGAATAATGTTAACCATAAAAAAAATTCTCCGTGAATGGCATATTTCAGAAAATCTCCAGAGTCAAGAATCTTATTTGCATATTTCATTCGAAATCTGGCAATTTTTCTGCAAAACATATCTTTTCCATCTACATCTACCGCTTTATATTCTCCTCTTACAATGTCCAGTTTGTTATCTTCTGCCAAATTAACTAACTGACATAAAAAAGTTGAATGATACCAATAATCATCAGCGTCCAAAAATAGAACATACTTGCCACTCACATTATCTAACGCACAATTTCTACTATCTGAAACTCCACTATTGTTCTTATCAATAACAATTATGCGGCTATCATGGGATGCATAACTTTGGCAAATATTAAGGGAATTATCAGTACTTCCATCATTGACTAATATTAATTCCCAGTTTTCATATTGCTGTTCTATTACACTTTGAATGCAGTAGTTCAGATATTTATCTACATTATATATAGGAACAATAATAGATATTTTAGGCGAATTTGGCATGTAAATTCTACTTTATTGATGTCTTAAAAGCATTTTATTTAAAAAAGAATAGATACCTAATTTTGTACACATACTCTTAACAATGGCAAAACATAAAAAATACATCCAGATGAAGATTCCATACTTAGCGTATAGATAATTCTTTCTATTATATTTTTTATAGCCATATTGATCTAATTCCTTAAGAATGCCTTGATAAAAACTGGAATAAAACCATGTCAAGTCGTATACGTCCTCCCGGAATAATTGTTTTAATGCCCTAATTTTGCAGTCTAAAAGGATATTGACATATTTATTGCGTACCTGTGAGGGTATAATTGGATCCAAATATCGGTAAAATAAAGATTCATAATTGAATGTCCTTTTAAAGACATGACTTATACTTTCCTCATGCTGCAAATAATGATAGACCATACGGTTGGTTATAATTACGTCTTTTGTATTAAAAAAAGACATAGCAATGTTCATCAGCATATCCTCTCCCATTCGTATTTCTTTCGGTATGAGGTAATCATATTCTTTCAGTAAAGAACACCTGTACAACTTTCCCCACACGGTATAAGAGAATTCTTTTCCTATAATACATGATTTTCTGTACTCTTCAGCAGTAAGACAAGCGTTGTATGAAAAATTACCTAAAATAATATTCACGTCAGGGGATGCAAAAGCAAATAATTCACTCAACGCATGTTGTGGAAGACAATCGTCTGAATCTACAAAAGTAATCCATTCACCCATTGCCAAACTTATACCATCCAATCTGGCTTTATATACTCCTTCATTCTCTTTATGTAGGACTCGGACATGATGATTTTCCGAAACATACTTATCGCAGATTTTACCGGATTCATCCCTACTTCCATCGTCTATTAGAATGATTTCATAATCATGTAAATCTTGACATAACAGGCTTTCTAAACAGTTAGGCAGATATTTTCCTGTATTATAGACGGGTACAATTACTGAAATCAATACCATATTATAATTATTCTTAAGCTATCAATGCATGTTTTATACAAGCTAAAGACTGTTTACGTAGTTCTTCTAATTTAATATTTACTTTTTCCCAATTAATTCTAGGGATTTCAAACGACTGTTTTTCATTCAATAAACAATGTTGTAATCCAAACAAGTCCAACAATGAATGAAAACGGCTCATTCCACGTTCATTATTTCCTATACAGATAAATGGCTTATTGAATATGATAGCAAATACGCAAGCATGGAAAGAGTCTGTAATAATGAGTTTAGCATCCACAAATCCTCTAAACCAATTTTCCACTGGCAGCTGCAACATTCCTAAACAATTTTCTAACGAATTAATTGTATTAAACGGAGTCAACTTTTCCGATGCTGCTACTTGACTTATAAAAACTTGGATATCGGGAGTTTCATCTAAAACATAAACCATCAGATTTCCCTTACTTGGTTTCTGATTCTGTATCAGCTTTAAGTAATCATCCTTAGATAACAACAAGGTGGGATCTAACAAATGACTGGCCCGAACTCCAAACAACTGTTTACAGATTTCCACTCCAGACTGTTCTCTCACAGATACAAATGAAAATTTCTGCAAAAGCTTTCTGCAATCCAGTATTTGATTAGATGAAAACTCACAATTTTCAGTACCAAAAGAAGCTGCATAAGCTATTCGTGGATTAGAACATGTGTCATCCAAAAAAGATAAAAAATACCTTTCTACCGGCAAAGCATAACAAGGTCGCCAAACCTGATCGCTACCCACTATAAAGACATCATAGTCTTTCGCTAAAGATGCATTCCATTCTTCATCTGACAAAGAACACACTTCTATGTGCTTATAAATAAATGCATCTGTGTATCTACGTCCCCAACGATGAGGATGTTCAAATACAGGTAATTTCCACTCTCCCAAAAAACATTTTCGAATCAGCCGCTTTAGCCAAACAAAAGGCATTTGCCAAGCCGGATGAAGCGGAGGAAACTCAACCTTCGGCTGCAAATGCTGCACATCATGCCCCATACGCTGCAATACGGTCTGTAGCGCATAAGCCTGCAAAATACCTCCGTAATTGGTATGCAATGGCAATGTAATGATAGCTATTTTCATAAAAGCTGATAAATCTTTCTTAGTATGCGGTCCTGTAATTTAGCAGACATCGTTTTTTTCCATGCCTTACAGAAGCCATTCCTTCTGAACTGACTGAAAAAGAAAGTCCGATTAACAGGTTGATAAGGGGATGTATAATAGCTCGGATTGCCTTTAAAAGGGTCTTGCCTCAAAGAAAATTCCGATAAAATTGAATTATCGCTCAACGTGTTCATCTTTTTGTCTGTGTGAACTATCACTAAACTGCATCCTTTATCATCATCTATCTCGGGAGCTATCTGCTCAATCCCCCAAAAATCACCGATGGTCAGGTCACTTCCCGACTTGCCTCCTTTTGCCGGACAAGCGTAGCAGCTGGGACGCAATGAAAAATCGGCAAGGAATGCCTGCATATACTCGTTCTCCGGGAATATAGTCGAGAGCAAAACTGTATTTTTCTCTCCGTCGGTTGTCACCTCGGAGAGAGTGAGAGCAAAACTGTATTTTTTCCATCCTAAGTTCTTATTTCTGAAAGAAATAGCGTCTATCTTCCGCTTACGAATACCTGCCATGCTACCTCTTTCAGAAATCAAGGGATTAGAGTGAAGCAAAACTGAATTTTTTTCGCACTGACGTGCGATGGTTTCCTCTAAATATTTCTTCCAAACCAATGGGCTGGGCACACCATGACACACAAAATCAACAGCCAACAGATTCTCGTAATCTTTGTGCAAATACCGTTTAAGACCGGCTATCTGACAGGGAGTACCCGAAAACAGTACTTTTCTACCCGCCTTCAAGAATTTTTCGGCTTGCCGATATGTATTTCCTATTCTACTCTGAAGGTACTTTGAACCCCGGAATGCCTGTAATCCTTCATGGGTTTCCGTAAAATCATGTACCACGCTCCAATCACTGTCAAAACGGACACCAAAAACTACTCCACCATCATTTATGACGGCCTCAGCCAACAGTGTAAAAATACCTCCGGAAGAACTTGCTGCCCGTACCGATTCATTAAAATGTTGAGCTGCAAAAACCTTCAAAGGTTCGCGTACTTCAAAAGAATGAAGTTCTATACATACCGCTTCGCATTTACCGCACTCAATACATAGGTTACGATTGACTGTAGGATACAGAAAGCCCTCTTTATCCTCATCCAATGAAATACACTGTTTGGGACAGATTTGCACACAGGCAGCGCAACCACAACAAGCGGATTTATCTTTTACCTTTATCATCCGATAATTCGTTTCTTCATCACTCTTACCCTATCTGTAATAAACTTACGCTCAGAAATCGAACATCCTACAAAATAGATAGAAAGAGAACTGCATACCACACAACAAAATATGATACTCAAGAAACGTACCCACCCCTCTTCCATTTGAAAGTAAACCAGTGTAGGTATAAGCGCAGCCATCAATGACACATACAGCACATTCAAGCATACATTATATAAATACTGCTTTACTGAAAGCTGTACCATCCGTTGCAAAAACAAGAGTCGAAGTATCAGACACAGCACCGATACAATCAAGGCCACTATAAACACACTCTCCGGTACACAACCTATCTTTAGACAAAGATATGAAACTGGAAAATTCAGCATCAATGCACCACCTACGGTAATCTGATAATCTCTAATCTTTCCTGTAGCATTCTGCAGAGTTATCAATGTATTAGATAATACATCAGACAATGACAATAACAATATCAGTCGCACAAAATTTACGGTATGTGGCGGAAAGTCGTTCAGCCATAAAGTCAGAATAAATTCCGTTTCAAATAGTATGGGCAATGCCAATAAAAACAGAATGTAAAAAGAAAAACGGGCCCCCCGCTCTACTAACGACATCATGTAGAAGTATTCTCCGGCAGCATACGATTTAGTAATTTGCGGACTTAAAGCGGCCATAAAATTACCAACAAAACTACCCACAGCCGTATTGACCGATAAGGCAACACCACGGGCAGCATTAAGCACCGGCCCCATGAAAAGATTTAAAAGCAAATTAACGCCTTGATCTTTCAGCAATCCAGCTGTACAGCCTATAAAATTCCACCCGGCAAAAGAACTCATTTCTTTCCAATTGTCTGAATGGAAAGCAAACTGCAATTTACACTCTTGAAAATGCCTACTGCAATATACCATGTTGGCTAATTGCCAAATCACGCTCACACCAACCAACAACATGGCATATATGATTAACCGATCAAACTGCCAAGGTGAATAAGCAATGAAGAGCACGACACCCAACCTCATAAGTACGTCAAAAATCCCCAAATAAGCAAAAAAACTCATCTTTTCATGTGAAACTATTGATGCACTGTAAGGCACGGAAAAGAGCCCCATCATAAAAGCAAAAACAGAAGCTTGAAAAACCCAATTGGCTGCATGCAAACGAACTGTAGGTATCGTCATCCTTTCATTTAAAAACCAAATGCCAATAGTTTCTGCAAGTAGGAGAACGGCAACTGCTAATATTGCATGAATAGTCAGTGAAGTAGAAAAAACTTGTTTTAATCGCTGCATGTCTCCTTTTCCCAATTCAAAAGTCAGAAAACGACCGGTTGAAGCAGATAGCGAATTGGAGATTAATGAAAACATAGCTACAAATCCACCAACCACATTGTAGATTCCATAATCTTCTACCCCCAACATGTTCAGCACCACGCGTGAGGTATAAAGCGACACCAACATACTGAACATCATGCGCATGTAGAGCATGAGTGTATTTTTTGCAATCCGCTTGTTGTTTGTTTTGGGGATATTGTATTCTGTACTCATCGCTTTGCTTTAGAAAAATAAGAATCCAAAAACGTTCGTAACCTTGACCGCTTCTCTGACTCCCCTGGTGAATACCGGCTACTAAAATAATCTCGACTACTCCATCCATTACTCACCATTTCATATATCTCACCCCAATCGGGCAAGCCGCCTACATTGCGGTCATCAATAAACAGATCGGCTTTCAATTTCCTACAGGGAACAGAATACATCTTTCTCTCTTCATCAGGATGATTGGCATTCACTGCATAAAACTCCAAACCACGTTCATGACAAAAATTCACAGCTTCTTCCAATAGTCTGCCTTCTCGTACCGTCCATAATATCAACTGGTGATGTTCAGCTTGTAAACGCTTCAATGTAGAGATCGCAAAAGGAATTTCTTTACCGATATGCGGATATTTGTGCTCCACAATGGTCCCGTCAAAATCTACTGCTATAATCATTTTACTTAATTGAAAGTGGCAAAAACGGGAAGCGAATGAACAACGATTGCCTTTCTGTTTCTATACGTTCTTTTATTTCAGCGGATATTCCGGGCAGTGTTTCAATAGTCGACAGTATGCGGATTGTGTTGTTGCACATAGCATTGATAACGTCCTTGATTCTGTCCACCCGCATCTGTTTACCATCATGAAACATGCGACATCCTATCTCTTCAAGGATACATACAGCAATTTCTATTGCCTTGACATACTCATGGCTCATAATCAGGGATTCAGCCTGTAAAATACATTTATCCAGACTCTTGGCTATGGCTAAAACGTCTATTCGGTTTTGAGGTTCAAAAAAACAATTGTTTACCCTTATCTGTTCGGGAGTAAAAGTAGCTGTATTCGGAAAAACTTTCTCTCCTTGTTGCTCTTTTCTGAGGTTGACATACTCTTCTGCATTCTCAAAACTTTCTTTGTTAATGCCGGATATGGCTATTGTCATGTTACCAATGGAAGTAACAAGACGTTTTTCGCGTGCTATACGTATAATATAACCTTCCAATCCAGCCAAAAGCCCCGAAGTTACAACTATCCGTGTATGCCCGAAAGCATAATGTCCTAAACTGTTAGGCATAAATCGAACTTTGTCTGCACCAATTTCCGATATTTTCATGAAAGGAAACATCTGGCTACTCGGTATAGTAACTATTTTCCGCGTATAATAGTCTTTAACAAGATGCAGCCCCGGAAGATACCTGTCAAGAAATGCCTGAATTTCATGACAACATTCTCCTTTGACAAATATCAAGCCGGAAATGGTAGGCCGTTCCTCTTTCATTATGCACTTTTTGTGACGACTGTATACAACTGTTTTATGTATAAAGGTCTGAAACTTTTCTTGCAGTTTTCGTTCCACTTGTTCCATTTTGGAACAATGAGTGAAAAGGTAAAACCAAGGTGATTCATTGTCATATACAGACAAAATCTCCCTTTCCGAAACAGATCCATGATTTGCTTCGACCTGATTGTCTTCCCCGACGCTAGACAAAGTATCTGAACTATACAGTGACATCGATTACTCTATCTAAATATTTATAAATTAACACATTACGCGTGCTCGTTTTTCCAAACATATTGGTTGAATCAAAAACAGTATCCATCCAATTTTACCTTAAAAATTTCAACAAAAAACTTTCTATGCACTTTTTTAAATCCTTCTCTTAGCAAGAGAAAGATTTCTTTGTTTTTATATTGATATACAACAAATTACTAGACTGATTGTGTCATATTGCTTAACAAAGCGTATAAAATATGCATAATCGTATTATTTAAAATATTATAATGCTATTATTTTATTTATCTAAAAAACATGAACTTATTGATTTTATTTGTACTTTTGCGGTCCAAAAATCTTTCTCTTGCTAAGAAATCAATCAAATATTCTGCCTTTTTACAAGGTTTGTATGATCAGACTGTTTGCTTCATCTACGATTGAAGTATCCAATGAAGCTAAATAAATACGCGTTGTACTTTCCGAATCATGTCCCATTGCCTCACTAATGGTTGAAATTTGAACATTTTTGCTTCTTGCAATACTAGCCCATGCATGGCGGGCAACATATGTTGTCAATGGAATGGGTAATCCTATAAGCATACCTATTGTTTTTAACTTTGTATTCATCAGACGTATTGCATTCTTGTATTGTCCCCTATTATCCTTTAGGATATTTTTAATTATAGGAAGGAGATAGGGGGTGTTTGAGGTATCATACTTGTCTATTATTTCTTGCATAGGTTTTTCCCACTTAATAAGCAATCGCTGATTGGTCTTTTTTCTGCAATATGATAAAAAACCGTTTTGCAAATTGCTTTTCTTTAGGTAAGCCATATCTACAAACGACATTCCTCGAGTATAAAAGCTGAACATAAACAGGTCTCTTGCATATTCCAAAGAGGGAGTATGGCTTAAATCCAAATCACGTATTTGTCGAATAATTTCAGCCGAGACTGCACGCTTTACAGTCTTATCTATACCCGTATATACATATTTAAACGGATATCGCTGTATAACCAATTCTTTCTCTACGGCACGGTTATATATAGCCCTGAGATTTCTCATATAATAAGAACTACTATTCGGGCAAATATCATGAAATTTTAAATATTGTTCATATTCCATCATCAGGCTGGAGTCTATCTTATCGAAAGGGATGTCACTATTTTTTTTTCGTGAGTGCATAAATCGTCTGAAGCTATTAAGAGTAGTGGTATAAGTTTCAGCTGTGCGTATTTTTCCTATTTGTTTCAATTGTTCAATGAGATTCTCACTGAAGCATATAAAATATTCATTCTTGGGAAAGGTGGAATAATATTCAATGACCTCGTCTGCCGTATAGTTATACCCAAAATTATCAAATTTTATCATAATATCTTTCAGACGTAAGGTATCTTCTTTTATATATTTCTCTAAAGATACCAAATATCGGTACCTGTTTTCTTCAATTCCTGTAGGTATAATTATTTGGGAGTTGGAAATATCCCACTCGTCAGGATAAATTTTGTATCCTGAGCTTATCTGCCTTGCTATACGCTTATGAATTACTTGATAAAACAAGGTTCCTGCTTTTCCTTCTATAGAGGAATGTCGATACTTTATTTTCAATGATGCCATTTTTCGTTGATATTATAATTCTAATAATAAATATATTACCATCATTCAGACAAACAAAGAAGAGATTTCTTTAATGTTTCAAATCAATATAATTCATAAACTTGTTTGATTTGTACTAATTCAAAATTATCACCAACTTTAAAGCGAAGTTCAGGAATGGTTATGTTGTCTTTAAAATGCCATCAAGCAATCCCCTTGAATCCTGCCGCATTTCAATTCTCTTTTTCCCATATAACGATTTTCCCGTTTTTATTTATCCCGTCAGTAGCTCCACCTTGCCGGGTTCAGGGTGCGAAGCTACGGACGGGTCCCCTAAAAATCTGCAAGGCCGCTTCGCGCCCTGCGGGTTTTGGCGAAAATTTTTCAATCCGTCCAGCCGGACGGTTGAAAATTTTTCACCAAAAGCCTTGCATATTTTCTCCCCGTCCGTATCTGCCCCCTGAAACGAGCAAGGTGAAGCCACCGACAAGGCATAAAAAAAAAGTCAATGTTATGAAAAAGAGAATTGAAATACGGCAGGATTGGAAACGAGGCTTCGGCTCCGCTCCAACCGGCATTAAAAATTGGGTGAAGTGGTCGCCGGTCGGTTTCGTGGTCTATGTGGCGGTGCGTTTCGTGTGTGCCTTTTTGGGCGGTGTGGCGATTGGTTTAAGTGGTGTGCTGCCCATGTTGGCAGTTTTGGCGGTGGTGATCTTCCTCATCCGTGCCGTGTGGCGTATCCTTTGCGTGCTTGCCCTTTTTATCCTTGTTCTTTGCGTGATACTCTGACAGAATATGAATCATTTTAAAATCAAATCATTATGACTAAAGTACATTTATTGGGAGCCAACAGAAGTTACGACAGAAGCGTTCAGACCGTTTCAGTCAATCAAGTGGTAGTATTGGAAGGCTACAGCTATGACAGCTATGTTGTGTATGAAGTAAGCCGCAACGGGTGGGGAATAACCTATCATCTTATCAATTTGCGGACATACGAGTTTCATACATCCGACCTTATCCGCCCGTTATCGGAGAAATTCGGGATAGGAATCTATTACGATGATGCGAACCCCAGGTTTTTAGATCCGTTGGAAACAGCCGCTTTACTCACCAAGGCAAAAGAGAAGAAAGCCGAAGAAGAAAAGAAAGCGAAGGAAACAAGAGAGGAATACGGACGTATCGCCAAAATCGGTGCGGAGCGTTTGCGCCCCCTTGTCCCGACGGATGCAAAGGCGGTCATTATCGGCACGTTACGGGTAAACGAGTGTGACAGCTATACGGACTATTATGACTACAGTATAGCAAGAACCGTCATTTTAGGCTTTTCCAAACATACACGCAACCTCTTTTCAGAAATGCGCAAGCATGCCGCCAATTTTGAGGGAACAGCCTATTTGGCGGAATATAACGCAGATTACGAACACCGTGAAAATTACAGCATGGGAGACGGTATGTATTTGGGCAGGAACAAGTACAGCGGTTGGACGGTTGAGAAAGAGCCTATCCACGACCTTGAAAAATTCATAGAACGGTATGCGCACACCGCAGGGGATGAAGCCAACCTTTGCATGAAAGCACCGCAGAGAAACAGCGATACGGCAGAACAATCCACAGCAACCGCAGACCTTTCAACCCTCAGTCTTGAAATCGTGGAATACAGCGAAAAGGCGATTGCCGTATTCGGTGACACCAGGCCGATAAAGGACATTCTGAAAAACTTGAACGGTCTGTTCCGTGCGAACCTCACCTATAAGGGCGAAAGGCGTGCAGGGTGGATATATTCCAAGAAGCAGGAAACGAAAGTAAGGGAAGCACTCGCCACGTGCATCCGTGTATGACAGCATGAACGGCAGGGCGGAACAATCCGCACGCCTATCAACGAACCCATAAAAAAGTAACGACATGAGAACGGAAACAAGAACATACACCCTCTATCGGATAACCGAGTTATCCGAGGAAGCCAAAGAGAAAGCACACAACGAATGGTTGTGCAACCGATATTTTTACGGTTGGACACACGAGAACCGTCAGACCCTTGATACCTTTTGCGAACGCTTCGGCATTGTGTGCCGTAATTGGAGATATGACGCATGCAATTACAGCTATGACTACCGCAGCAGGCAGGAAGACTGCATAGACGGGCTAAACGGTTGGCGGTTGGCGGCCTATCTGATGAACAACCATTGGAACGACCTGTACACGCCAAAATATTTTTGGAAAGGGACGAAAGGACGAAAAAGCAGGATATTTGTAGATGCCTGTTGTCCCCTTACGGGCTATTATATAGATAACTGTATTCTTGATCCGATTTATCAGTTCTTGAAATCCCCCACCGAAAATATCACGTTTGACTGCCTTATGAACGAATGTCTCGACAGTTTTTTCCGTGCTTGTCGGGATGATATGGAAAGCACCCGGACTTTGGAATACTTCACGGAAGAAAGCAACGCCAACGGTTGGGAATACCTTTCAGACGGAAAACTATTCAATTAATTATCAACATTTAAAACTTATCATTATGAAAACGAACAAGAAAGTACAGACGAACAGCGTACAGAAATCAGAGAAAGAAAATGCAGTAAAGGTGACCGCTTTGGCAATCATCCCGAAACCGATTACACTACTCACACCGCAGGACGTGCCCACGGCTACCGAAGTGACAGAAACACCCGAAACGGCAACCGTTCCCACTGTTACGGAAGAAGCACCGCAGCAGGCCACGTTCAAGACACCGCTTGCAACGGCCACAGCCGAAACAGACCTTGACATCACCACCGTACACCCAAGTAGGGACAACCACCGCAAGACGTTCAATGACGCATCATTGCAGGAACTTGCGGAAAGCATTCGGGAAGTGGGAATCCTGCAGGCCATTGCAGTACGCCCACGCACGGAAGGCGGTTATGAAATCATATACGGTGAACGCCGTTACCGTGCCTCATTGCTTGCAGGAGCAAAGACCATAAAGGCAACCATATATAACAATGTGACGGACGATGAAGCGGAAGACATGTCGTTAAGCGAGAACTTGCAGCGTGAGCAGGTACGCCCCACCGAAGAAGCAAAAGCGTTCAAGCGGTTGCTTGAAAAGGGCAGATATGACATGTATTCACTGACCGCCCGTTTCGGACGGAGCGAGAAATATATCTATACCCGATTGAAACTGAACGAACTCTATGCGCCTATCGGTGAACTGTTGGACAATGAAACAATCACTGTCAGCATAGCCGAGGAGATAAGCACCTATGAGCCCGATATACAAAAGGACGTGTACGAGAAGCACCTCAAAGAGGGGAACGGTGAGGATTGGACGGGATATACATTGAACCTCTTCAAAAGGTACTTTGAAAAATACTATACCACCGACCTTGGGCAATACAAGTTCGACAAGACGGAATGCAATACATGCGTACACAACGCAGCCAATTACAACCTTTTTACCGAGCATAACGGGTGCGGACACTGCACCAACCGCAAATGTCTGGAAGCCAAGAACGCAGCCCATGTGGCAAAAGAGACGGAGAAACTTTTGAAATCCGATCCGAAGCTGGTTGTCGCACGCCCCTACTACGGAAGCCGTAACGATATGGCACTACAGAAATTGGACAAGAAAGGGCATGAAATCAAGGAACTTGACTACAACGTATCGGCAAGGGAATTCCCCAAAGCACCCGAAGCACCGAAGAAAGAGCAGTTCACCCAAACGAAAGAGTACGAACAGGCGGTGCAGACATTTGAGCGCAGAAACGAGGAATATGCCCGAAAGGTGGAGGAACTTGACCGCATGAAGGAGGAAGGCAGGATAAAGACCTATGTAAAGGTAGGACAGACAGAACCCGAACTCTGCTACGTGGAGATAAACAGGAAGGAAACCGCCCCCGTCACTATCGGGACATTGCAGGAAAGGGACAAGCGTTTCAAACAGCTTTCCATCGAAAAGACCGTTGCCGATACGAAAAAGATTGTCCGTGAGAACGACTATCCCGAAAGCCCGTTCACGCAGTACGAAGACGGTATGGTTTATTTTGCCATGCTTGCCCAACTTCAAAGGAGACATTTCCCGCTTTTCGGCATCAAGGACCAGCCTTTCGCATTGGACGAGAAACAGCGGATGAAAATCGTTGCCAAACTGACGGACGCACAAAAAACGGTAATCAAACGGGACTTCATCAGCCACTTCCTTTGTGAGAACGGCCACGGAGACAACAACGCATCCAAGCTGCTGAGGGACTTCGCAAACATGCACTTTTCCGACCTGTACGGACTTGTCAAAGCCACCCACGAGGAAGAATATCAGAAACGGCATGAACGTTTGGAGGAAAGGATAAAGGAAATGAAGAAAGCGGAAAAGAAAGCTGCCAGGGAAGCCGAAAAACAGCAGACGACAGAAAAGACGGAAAAGAAGACCACCGCCCCGAAAACAGAGAAGCCCGAAAGCGGAAAAGCCGCCTGACCCCAAGCGGAAAGCATGTGCCGGAAACAACATCCGGCACATCTTTTTCACCGCCCCAAGAGAACAGAGGGCAGGGCCGGACGACCCCACCCACACCGCCACCGTAAAACCTTTTAAAATATCAGCGAATGAAATATATAAGAATGTTCCCGGACGTGGAATATTCCACCGACAGGGATTTTTTCCTTGAAAATCAGATTGTCTGCATTGTAAGCAGGGAGGGCACGAAGTTTTGCAGCCTGATAGAGAACCGTCTGTTCATGCGTTCCCAAAGCCGCCATATCAGCAAGCGGATGCAGCTGCATATCATGTGTGAAATCCACAAGGAAATCTGCCGCCTTCGCTATGGCGGCGAGCCGGTGGAATGACCTGCCACACCCCACACCTGAATACTTCCTCTCAAAAAAGTCGGGCAATCCCTATGCGGTTGCCCGGCTTTTTTCTATTTTTGCAGGGTTGAATCAAAAAAAGAAGGTTATAAGATTAAAGAATTTGAATGATAACATATTAGAATAGCTTTTAGCTGTTTATTCCCGAACACGAAACGACCAATTTTAATGCAGGAGAATAAACGAGCGGAGTCCTTGTCATATCCATTGGCACGGACTTAACTCGTCTCCTGCGAGGCGCTTGGTCGTGCCTGTGTTCGGACTTGTTAAGTTCCGTGCTTTTTTCGGTACTTAACAGTAATTACGGACAAGGCATTAACAAAAAAACTCATGGAAATATGTATGACAGGAATGTTGCCGTTACAGGCTGTACCATTGAAAAGACAAGCCGATACGACCGGTTCAGGGAAAACAATATCCGTATGGAACTCTACCGTATTATTCTTGCACTTTATGATGAAGGATACCGCATGTTCTCCTGCAATCTGAATACCTATATCGGATTATTGGCGGCAGATACGGCCATCATGCTCCGTGAAGCGGACAAATGCCCGGAGATACATCTTTCAGCCGTCATCACCGGCACACGCTATCCGGCAGATACCGACAAAGTGTATTGCGCCTTATATGATGACCTGATAAAGAAGGCGGACAGCAAGGAGACGCTTTCTGAGAAAGACAGCCTCACCGGTGCGTTTGCCGCAGGCCATATCATCTGTTATTACGAGGACTTTTCTTTGGAAATGCAGCGGATACGCATGTCCGCCACTCCTTGTACCAATATCCGCAAAATGATATAGGCATCTATTCTTTATCGCAGGTTACAACAACTTTTCCAGCCGGACAATCCGTTTTTCGGTTGATGGATGCGTGCTCATGATATATTCGGTGAACGAAGGCCGCTTCCCACCCGTTTCCGCCACCTCCAGCCGACGCAGGAACGAGAGCAGGCCCTCCCCGCAACCGTAACGTACCGCATACGTGTCGCAACGGTATTCGGCATATTTGTTGATATTCACGTCTGCTATCCGACTGATACCGTAAATCGTATGATGCAGCAGTTTATAAAGGCTCCACCAGAGCTTTGCCATCCCCGCTACGGCAAAACGGACAGCCGGAACCACGGCGATTACCAGATTGCCTGCCAATCCGAAAAACAGGGCCGGAATCAGGAACAGCCCGTACAGGCAGCGGTAGCCCAGCGACTGCATAGAGAAAAGAAGCACCTGATAGACAAAATCATAATGCGAGATGTGTCCCACCTCATGGCTGATTACCCCTTTGAGTTCCTCGTCCGATGCCGTCTGAAGAATACCGCCTGTCAGCCCGATTGTATGGAAGCCGAAAGTCACGGCATTCGTGCGTGCGTCCCTGTTGCAGTAGATATTCAGCTTCCTCTCCATCCCCATTTCCGAAAGCAGGCGTTCCAACCGTATCCGTTCCTCACCGCCCGGCGGTCTGTAACCCTCTTTCATCCGCATCAGCCATACGTTCAGCGGTGAAAGGCTGTACAGAGTATAAAGCAAGACCATATAGAAAGGCAATGAACAGACCAGATGATGCGCAAAGCCGTATCGGGCAAACAATCCCGGCAGGAAGGAAGGGGACACCCATTCCACGACAGCCAGCAGCAGGACATAAAAGGCCGATATAAGAATAATGTTTACCACCGCCACATAAGAGAACAGAAGCAATTTGAATAAAATGCGGAATATCCTGAGTGTTGTTTTCATACGTATCTGATTGATTAATAAACTTCCGGCTAAATATAGAAACAAATTCCGTGCAATAGGAAACAATTACTCATTCCTTTGTTTTCATTAAGCAAATTTCATAAAATCAAGAACGGCGGGATACCCCACCGTTCTTCCTGACCGGCCTGACAACGGCTATTCTCCAGCCGTATCATTCGCAGTGTCAAATGTTACTGTCAGTTCCCTTTCCTGTCCGAAATTGTCCCGGACAAAGAATTTCAGTTCCGAGCGTCTGGCACTTGTCGAACGGTAAAAGAGGGTGAATACCTGCCTGACCGGATTTTCCCTATCCAGTTCCGGCACTTCCGCCAACGGCCTCACTTCCCGGTTGACGAGTCTTACGCCTTCACTGTCCGTCACCTCTCCCTTGCCTTCCATCTGGATATAACCGATTTCATACTCCGCCTTTTCATAGTCCCCTTCACGGTCAAGATAAAAGCGTATCTCCACCGTTTCACCCGTTTCAATCTGTTCTTGCAGATACCATGACGAGAGGCTGAAATCATAATCCTGCCGGATGTCTATAGCATCGTTGCAGGAACCGAAGGCCAGCACCGCAAAGAGTGCGCCTATACATATATATAGTACATTTTTCATTTTTAAGTTTCTCCTTTCTCTTTTCATTAGTTAATGATGAGGCGGACTCCCAGTCCTACCTGCGTATGGAAATTACCCGCATCGGTTCCGAACAGGGCCCTTTCCTTGACTTGCAGCAGGAGCATCACCCGGTCGGTCAGATAAGTCTCAAAGGCCGCAGTCAGCCCACCGCCATAGATAAAGCAGTCACCGTTTGTCACCGTCGCCCCGTCAGGAAGCAGGGAGGTTCCCCGGTTGACCGTCTCGAAACCGCCCAATGCCGAGAGTCCGATACGCAGACATACATTCCGGCCCTTGTCCCACAATACGGGAATGAAGTAACCGAGTTCCCCCGTGAATTGCGCTTTGGGTATCGCCTTATTTTCATAGGTGTACTCCTTTATCTGATAATCCAGGCCATACAGCCAATAGGTACGGTTACGGTTGGTATGTGTAAAGGCCAGCGAGGTGAAGTAGTGGCGTTCACCGCCACTCTTCCATGAAAGGAAATGATTCACCCCGCCCGTCGTAAACTGTATGCCCGTCTGCCCCGGCAAGTCACGCTGCGCGTATGCTTCGCCCGCAAGGAGCGACAGTACAGCAGCTGTCAATATGAATAATATTCTTTGCATATACATTATATTATATATAGGTTATTATTTCAGGTGCAGCTCACTGATTGGTTTTGCCGCCACAAGGTCTGTATTCTCTATGCGGAACGACTGGTGACGGGCACCACCCTTTTCGTAAATCTCCACTACCAGCAGCTTGTCATCCGGCAGTGTCAGCTTGGGCAACACGAAGATGTTGCGTACCGTGGCCTTGCCGTCCACCGTTGTCAGACGGTTGTAAGTCCTTACCGGCTCTATAATATTCTCCTGCATGGCCGTGCGCCTGGCCACCTTCTTGTCGATCACCTTGAAACGGATATGGTCAATGTCGAACGATATGTCCGAGGTGTTGCGCAGGGAAGTATGCAGGTACAGCAGGTCATTGTTGATATAGATTCCTTTGAGCAGGGTCTGTATGCCGTACTTCTTGCAGCCGATATGCCTGATGTCCCTTTTGTTCTTCTTATACAGCGTGTACATGATGCGGTTCACCACCAGCGGTGTCTCCCCGCCAAGTTCCTTCAGTTTCACGAACATGCGGTCGTCAGCCGCCCCGCCCATCGGGTTCTTCCGCAGCCAGTCTTCCATCTCAATGGAAAGTTGTGCCGGTTCATTCTTATATACCACATTAAAGGAATAGAAGCAGCCGTCAGCCGTAATGACCGAGAAGTTCGTCTCGCCCTCAAAGCCCTTTACGGCAGACTTGATACGTACCACATTCTCCGCCCCCGTAGCTTTGTCGGCAATGATGTCGTAGGAGCCCAAATCCACATATTTCACTTCCGAAGGGAACAGGATATGTACGGTCTTCGAGAAAGTCACCTCGATGAGGTGCGGTGCGATAATCTGATTGGTGGGGAAAATCCTTGTTTCCACGGATTCCTGCGCCTTTACCGACAATACGGTCAAAAGCATTACTAATGATAAAATAATTCTTGTCTTCATCTGATTACTGTTTTTTTGAGATTAATAGAAGTTGATAATTTGCTTTCACGGCCACCTTCACCTCACGCATCTTTGTGGCCAGGTATTGCGACCCGCCGCCAAGCACGCCCCTTGTCACGTCCATGACCAGTTGCTGCGAGGCACTGCGTGCGAATGAGATGCTTGTCCCGAAACTGCCCCCGATATTGGCGGCGGCTTCCTTCATGGCGGTACGTTCCGCTGTGTTCGGGACGAAAAGTCCTTCCTGCCCGTCCATATCGTAAGCCACCAGTTCCACCGGCAGGATATTGCCGCCGCTCTCTATGGAGTTTACCGTGACCGCCATCCGTTGCCCCTCGATACGCACCGTGCCATATAGCGGAGTATTGGCAGGCACAGGCACGCCGCCCACTTGCAGCGGTTCCAGCAGCCGGAACTTCAGTCATGCCCCGGTGGTCACCGTCTGGTCTTCAGCCACGCAGGCACGTATCGTATTGGTTCCGGCAGGCTGTCCGGCACCTACCGCCGTGGCAAAACCGTAATTGCGGGGTACCGTGTCGGGAGCCGGTGGCGCAGCCAACGACGAGACCACGCTTTCCGTGGCACGTCCGGCGGCTATGGCGGCAGGGTTGCCGGACGGACCGCCCGACTGTATGCTTTTCACCTGCCCGCCCGCCTGACCGGGAAAATAGCGTGCCGCCATCTCATACGACTTTTCCATCAGTTCCAGCGGATCTTGTCCCTTCCGTTCCCGTTCCAGCTTTTCATTAAGCTCCTTCACCTGCCGTTCCAGATCGCTTACCCTGGGATTGTCTTTCGGTTTCTGATAGAACGAGGCTATCTGTCTTGATATTTGTTGTTGCTGTTGCCGTGACTCCCGGATAGCGTCCTGTTCCGGTGCCGCCTTTTCCGGCTTCAGCCCGTCCGACGTGTCCGGTATCAGGTAATCGTCCGCCATGTCCTGCAAGGTTCTTACCTTTTCCTGCCTGCGCTTCTTCATCCGCTCCAGTTCGTAAGCCTTCTGTTTGTCGGTCATCGTTTCCGGTGCGATAGCATCGGGTATCGTTGTATTGATGCCTGCCGTCCCTTCCACCATTTCCGTTGTGTCCGGCTTGAAGATAAACCAGATGAACCCGGCGCAAAGCAGGGACAGAACAGCCGCCACGCCATAGAATTTCAGCTTGTCGGCAGCCTTGCGGCTTAACTGTTTCCCCTTTTCGGGTACGGACTCCGCTTTCCGCATTTCCTTCTCCTTTTCTTTCTTATCGGATTGTGTCATTGGATATATTGTTTTTTAATGGTTGGATACTGTCCGTCTGAGGAAACGCAATCCTTTGGAGATGCCGTACCTCAATCGGAAATTTGTCTGTTCCGCAGAAACCGCCCACGATGCAGGCAAGGTCGATGGCGGCGAAGAGTCCGAGCAGGTAAAGGATGACAACCTTTTGCTGCCGGCAGCTCAACCGCAGCCAGCGTCTGCGGAGTCCGGCCATATGGCGGTCTATCCCCGTTCTGAACGGGTGGAAGACCTTTTTTATCCCCTTATCTTTCATACTGTCCGATGTCCCTGTTTTCGATGATGGTAAAACTCTCTATCAGAAAGCCCTGCGGGTTGTTGTCACTCCGGGTGACGTTCCTCAGACGGCAGGTGGTGACAAGCGACCTTTCGGTAACGCTGCTCGAACGGATGATGTGCTGCCGGCAATAAGCCTTCATCCGGTAGGGATAACTGTCGAAGTTCCCCCTTATGCTGTCCACCGTCAGCGTCTGCGAGATGTTTCCCGCTATCATCCGGTTGAAATAGCCTTTTTCCTGCAAGTTCCGGTAGTAGCCGATGGCGCTTTCATCCGAAAGGTAAAGGGCACGCTGCACATTGCTTTCAATGGCGCTCTTGTCCGGTGACAGGGAGAAGAACAGCTCGTGGAAACGCCTGATATGTTCCCTCGCTTCCACCGGACGGTTCTGCTGCACGTCCTGCGAAAGGGCCAGCATCAGTGATTTTCCGCTGTCCAACACATAGATTTTCTGTCGCTGCGCCTCGGCGAAATCATAAGCCTTTCATACGGCAAATACCGTTACCAGCGTACACGCCCCCAGGAATATCATCCCGAACAGCCGTAGCTGCCGGAACGATGTCTCGATGTTTTTTAATGATTTGAATTCCATTTTCTTCTTCTGTTTTTAATGTTGTCGTTATACAATCATTGATGTAAGGTTAGAACATTTTCCTGATACGTCCGGCTATCGCTCCGCCTGCTGCACCGCCTACCGCCGCGGCACCGTTACCGGCCATCTTTCCGGCACCGTTTGCCTTCTGCCCGTAAGCTCCGGCACCGCCCGCCTGGATAATCCACGATGAAACGGTGGGGACACAGAAGTAACCGATGATACCTATAATCATGAAAATACAGTATACTTTCCCCGACGAGTCCGGTATGAATGCCGGGTCCTGCATATTCTCTATGTCCTGCTGCAACATCAGTATCTGTATGCGTGAGAGGATCGCTCCGAACAGGTCACTCACCGGCAGCCACAGATAGATGCAGATATACCGGGACAGCCAGGTGGTCAGCGTGCTCTGGAATCCGTCATAGACGGCCAGCGCGAAGGAGACAGGTCCCAGGATGGACAGTACGATCAGGAAGAAGGTCCTCAGCGTGTCTATCAGCAGCGAGGCCGCCTGGAAGAAGAGTTCCAGTAGTTCGCGGAACCATCCCCGGATTTTCTCGCCGAGCTCGTATATCTTCTTCTGTCCGTACATGTTTATCATCGTGTCCATGTCCCCCAGCGACCAGCCCAGTTCGTCCAGCCTCTTGTCATACGCCTCGTCGCTCACAAGGAAGGCCTTCGCCGGGTCACGCAGCATCGCCTCGCGTTTCAGCCTGTCTTTCTCTTCCTGGTATTTCCTCATGTCAAAGGTCTGCTGTTCGACCAGGGAGGAAGTCGCTTTGCATACGGGAGAAAGAATCCCGTTGATTGTACCCAGTACCATAGTGGGAAAAAACATGATGCAAAGGCCCAGCACGAAGGGCCGGAACAGGGGGAACACGTCTATCGGCTCGGCCCGGGCAAGGGACTGCCATACCCGGTAGGCCACATAGAACAAGGCACCGAGGCCCGCCACTCCCTTCGCTACCGAAGCCATGTCTTCACACAGCGGCATCATTTCATCATACAGCGAGCGCAGAAGCTCGTGAAGGTTTGTCCAGTCTATTGATAATAATAACATAGTCTTCTTGATTTAACGGATGAATGATTACCAGTAACGCTGCCCGTGTGTCCCGTACAGGGAGAGCACCCGTGCGGCATCCCCCTTTTCTTTGCTCCGCAGGTACGACACGCCGATGTTCTTGCGGGTATAGTACCATGTCAGGTTCTTGTATTCCAGCACCTCGCCGTATATCCGGTTGATGATGTCCAGCCGTTCCTTGTCCGTCATCGAGAGTCCGGTTGCCGTGGTCACTTCCTTCAAGTCCAGCAGCAGGTCGCTGCTTTCCTTGAGCAGTCTGTTGTACCCGAAAGCGATGGCCGATAGCTCTTCCACCGTAAAGTTGGGGTCGCCCGTCATCGTGTTGAAGTTCGTCACGTAGATGTCGCTGATGTCACCCACCAGAAGGATGGTCTGCTGCACCTTGCGGGCGCCCTTTACCAGGTCATGCACCGACTTCAAGGCATCATAATAAGCCTTCCCTTGCTTATAAATCTTTACAGTCTCCTGAAAATTGCTCCACATGTTCTGTGCAGTTGTGGAAGTCTGTACGATTTCATTGGCCGAGTTCACGATACTCTGTGCGAGGTTCGTGGGGTCTATCACCGTCCATTGCGCCTTGCTTGTCACTGAAAGGGATGACAATGCCATAAACAAAATTATCGTTCTCTTCTTCATGCCCTATCTCCTTTCTTTAGTCAGTAAATACCGGCTGTCGTCGTCACGGGCAAACAGACCGTAACTGCCGAACAGCAACACCTCGCTGCCTGAAAAATACCCGATGCATCCGGCATCCCTGTTCCCGTGCAGGAAAAGGTCGTCACCGCCGCGCAGCGGGATATTGATTTCAACGTAGGCCCTTTCTCCGGCGAACAGCGTGGCCTTGTATCCCTTGAAGCCGTCCGTCACCCGGTTGGATTTACGGATGGTCAGCGTCGAGCCGCCTTCCCTGTTCATTCAGTGCCCGCAGATGCGGTCATGTTCCAGTTCCTTTCTCATCTCCCCAATCAGGTTCAGCAGGTCCAGATTGGTCAGGGTGGCGTCTCCGAGCGCTTCCCTGCATTGGCTTAATAAATCTTTCTTACTCATTGTGTTTTATGGATTAAAGGATTGTTTGTTTTCCTGCCGCTTGTTTTCGGCAAGCTGTCTGATAGCCAGCTCGATGTTTCCATCCAGCTTTTCCGTAAGCCTGGTAAGTTCCAGTTTTTCAGTCTCTTCTGTGGTGTAGCAAAGGTATTCTTCAGCCGAAACTTCTGTCGCATATACCGCACTTTGTGTACCGCCAAGCCCTATCCAGACCTCTTTATAAAGCCGGTTGGCCGCATTGGCAAGATTGATGGAAAGTATCTGTGAGCGTTCCTTGTCCGTCAGGCCGAGCAGGTTCTGTATCTGGTCGAACTTGTTCTGGTACTTTCGTTGGTCAAGCAGTATCTTGCAGTCCGAATTGTTGATGATTGTCTCCTTTACAACCGGACTCGATATGATGTCGTCCACTTCCTGCGTCACCACAACCGCTTCGCCGAAAAATTTTCTGACCGTCTTAAACAAATATTTAATATAAGAGGCCATACCTTCCTTGGCGATTGCCTTTCATGCTTCCTCAATCAGTATCATCTTGCGGATGCCCTGCAAGCGTCTCATTTTATTAATGAAAGTCTCCATGATAATGATAGTCACCACCGGAAAAAGGACGGGATTATCCTTCACGACATCCAGTTCGAATACGATGAACCGCTTGTTCAGTAAATCCAGTTCCTTGTCCGAGTTCAGCAGATACCCGTATTCGCCGTTCTTGTAATAGGGTTCCAGCACGTTCAGAAAACCGTCCACGTCAAAGTCCTTCTCGCGCACGTTCTTGTCCGCCAGCACCTTGCGGTAGTCTTTCCTTACAAAGTCATAGAACGAGTTGAAGTTCGGCTTTATCTTCCGGTTCTTCTTTATCTTCTCGATATACAGGCTGACTGCGTTCGAGAGCGCCACCTCTTCCGAGCGCCGGGGCGGTTCGTCCTCCCTTTTCCATAAGGTCAGAATCAGCGTCTTGATGCTGTCCCGCTTCTCGATGTCATACCGGTAATCCTCGGTGAAGAACGGATTGAAGGAAATCGGGTCATTTTCCTGGTAAGTGAAATAAACTCCGTCATCCCCGTTCGTCTTCCGGCGGATCAGGTCGCACAGCCCCTTGTATGAATTTCCGGTATCCACCAGCAGGATGTGCGTGCCCTGTTCCCAATACTGCCTCACCATATGGTTGGTGAAAAAGCTCTTTCCGCTGCCCGACGGGCCGAGGATGAACTTGTTCCGGTTGGTCACCACCCCCTTTTTCATGGGCAGGTCGGATATGTCGAGGAAGACGGGCTTTCCCGTCAGCCGGTCCACCATGCGCAGCCCGAAGGGGGAGAGCGAGTTCCGGTAGCAGGTTTCTGCCGTAAAGAAGCATAGTGCCTGTTCGGTGAACGTGTAGAAGCTCTCTTCCGAAGGGAAGTCCGCCTCGTTTCCCGGTATGCCCGCCCAGTAAAGGACCGGCAGGTCGGTGGTATTATGGCGGGGTGTACATTCCATCAGCGCCAGTGCGCTGCCCACGTCGTTCTTCACCCGCCGCAGCTCATCCCCGTTTTCGGCCCATGCAATCACGTTGCAATGGCAGCGGACGGATTGCAGCCCGTTGGTATGTGCCACGTTCAGGTATTCGTCCAGCCATTCCTTGTTTATCTGGTTGCTCCGGCTGTAGCGTGAAAGCGACTGCATGTTCTTCGCCGTCTTCTCGAAACGGGCGAGGTTCTCGCTGCTGTCGTCTATGAATATCCACTGGTTGTAGATATGGTCGCAGGGAAGCATGATACCCACGGGCGAGGCATAGCTCAGGCGGCAGTCCGAGCGGTCCGTGGAAAGACGCTCATAGCGTCCGTCGGTCCGTACCCTGCCCGGCAAGTCGTCGAGGTCGGAAAGGGTATGCAGGCAGAGCCGTTTGTCGCCGATACGCATCCCGTCCGGGTTCAGCTGCATGTCCTGCAACATGACGCTTCCGTCCGAAGACAGGGTCAGGTACCTCTCGATGATGCCCGGTCCGTCTTCCGTTCCCGTTATCTCTTCCGTGGACAGCCGCTCCAGCCTGGCAAGGCCGCTGTCATTCACGATACTCTCGAACTGTCCCACCGACTCCATGAAACGCTCCATCGTCTCCCTGTCCTGTATCTCCTTCGGCACCAGAAATTTCCGGCACAGCGTGTTCCAGTTGCTCTGCTGCCGGGAGCGTTCCCTGGTGGTCTTGGTGAGAAACAGGTAGCAGGTGTGGTTGAGGTAGGGCCGTTCGTTGAAGTGGCGTTCAAAACTGCGGGAGAGGAAGCCAGGGCCGTCTTTTCCGATGTCGGGCCTGTATTTCTCCGTGATGAAAATATCCTGTTTGTGGATGATTGAATAGTTCGGCAATACCTTGATTGCCTTGGCTCATGTGGCGTGCATCGCCTCATATTCCGCGGATGATACCGAAAACACTTCCGGCAGTGTCACCCGGAAAGCCACCGTGATGTCGGCGTCCTTGCTGACGATGCAGCCGTGCTCCACCGCCATGATGGGGAATTTGCTTTCCAGTGTGGATGTTGTCAATGTACTTCTCATGATTTACGATTGTTGTTTTTTAATCAGACGTGTGATACGTTTGCGTGAGAGGATTCTCCTGGGATGCTGCCGGGCGGCAAGGAGCTTCATCAGTCCGTGGCTGCCGAAACGCCGGTTCAGCGAAAAGGTCAGCCAGACCACTGCCGTGGCAGCCGATACCCCGAAGCCGATACACGTCCATTGCCCGATGCCCGCCGTGTACATGATGACGAACACCACGAACACGGCAAGCAGCCCGAAAGCAAAAATAAAAAGGTACTGGGCACGGAGCCCTTTGAACTCCACCTCACGGCCCACGCCTTTGTTTATCTCAAAGTCAGACATAAGCTGTTGTCTTTTATCTGTTCTTAGAGGAAGAATGACCTCAGGATAGTGGCGGCCACTATCAGGAAAATGCAGGCTCCGAACCATGAGCTGGCGGTTTTCGAGGTGTCGGGGTCGCCCGAACTGAATTTCTGGTAGACCTTGACGCCGCCTATCAGGCCGATAATGGCACCCACCGCGTACACCAGTTTCGTGCCCGGGTCAAAATATCCCGTCACCAACTGCGTGGCTTCCGTGATGCCCGCCTGTCCGTTTCCTTGTGCCATTGCCGCACCCGCTGCCGCCAGTACGGCCAGCATCATAATCAATCTTTTCTGTTTCATTGAATTACGAGATTTCTAAAGTGAATAAAAATCCACGGGCTGCCCCCTTTCACTATCCCCATAAGGCAGCCGTGGCCGTTTATGGTTTAATAGTTCAGGGGGTAAGTGCCGGCAGGTAATCAGCCGGAGTCATAATATGCCATTTGCATTGTTACATGATTTGGTGGTGAAACTTCATTGTTAATTCTCTCTTGAAAGCGGGATGCGAATCATCCCGAATCGTAATAGCCGTTTGTTCCCATTGTCTTTAACTGTCTTTATCGGTTTATTTCAGATATTCCCCACACTTGAATCCCTTGCGGGGTGCGTAGTTTTCAAAAGAGGTGGACTTGAACAGCCACATCCGGTTCGCCCACCGGGCAAGGTCACGCTCGTACCTCGTAGGCGTCCGTTCATTTCCATAATCCCGGAAAGGGATGACAAAGGGGGTAATTCCCAGTTCCCTGAGTACATTTAACCGGAACAGGTCCTGCTCAATGGTCGAATTGAATCCTATCAGTACGTAACAGGTTATCTTGTAGGGCTTCACATGCTTTACCATTTCTTTCAGGCGGTCCCTCAGGTCAAGCTGCGGCAGGTCCCATGCGATATGGATGTTCTGCTTCATCCTGAGCCTGTTCAAGTGCCAGGCCTGTTCCTCGTCCATAATCCTTACGTCCACGCCGTGCAGCTTCACGGGCTGGCCCGCTTTCATCAGATAGCTTACCGCACTCCTTCACTGCGGGTTCGCAAAGAAATTGTTGTCCAGCACCTCAATCCATTTCCCTTTCGGGTTCAGTTCCACCGGTTCCACGGTCTGAATGTATCCTTCTTTCTCACGGACGAGGCAGAAAGGACACTTGCGGATGCAGCCTCTTGAAAAGAACTGGAGCGAAAAAGGGTATTCGGGGTAAATGGAATAGTCCATCATCCGGCTGTTCTCCACAGCTTCGGGAAGCCTGCCGGCTATGTCATACCCGGTGCCGCCCCTTACCACTTCCCCCACATCCAGCAGGTCATAGTCATAATCAGGCGTGAAGGTGAATACCTTGCTTGCCAATACCTTGTCATACCGCTGTCGCGGTGCCGCCCATTCCACCCGGTGCCCTTTTGCCTTGTAACAGGCCGAAAGGCGCATCAGTGCGAAATTGGGGAAGTTATGCCCGTCCACATCTACCAGTCCTATGTTCATACAAATAAAATTTAATGGTGAATAGTTCCTGTTGTCTTACCGGGTGAATGCCGCAAGCGGTCTGTCATCCCGAATCGTAATGGACTTTTGTCATTGCCGCTGTCGTTTTATGGATAAGTTAATGGAATGATTGTCTCTCCGGGAGTCGGTACGTTTCCCCCATAAGGGGAAGCCGCCGTTTATCAACTTGAATCGAAATACGTCATAAACATGGATGATACGTTTTGTTGTTGGTATTCCTGCCGGTTCTCTCTTTTTACAGTGATACGGGCATCAACCCGTATCGAAATAGCCTCTTGCCATTGTTACCTCCTTTTTTAATCGGTTAGTCACTGTCCGGAGCAGCCCCGCCCATTTGCTCGGCTTCATCCAGAAATTTGCTGATACGGCTGTCGCTGCCATTGATACTTTCCAGTATCGAGCGTTCAATCTGCGTATCCCTGATATGGTGGATCGCCCTTAAAAGGGACAACCGTCTGTCTGTCGGAATCTCCCTGCCGTTGCAGAGGTCGATGATTAAATCAAGCTCTTCCGGCCCTATGCCGGTTGCCCCGTCCGAATAATCTTCGCGGACACAGTTCAGATCTTCCAGTTCCTCGTTCAACTCGTCGGTATCCACTCCGTCACCGTTTCCTCTCTGTCCGTCATCGCCTTCATGTCCGCCGGAACTCCCGTCCGGGGAAGCCCGCCACTCTTCCACACGCTTGTCCCGGAACAGATCCGGGATGCGCTCCGGCGGCACTTGTGCAACCTTTGGCGGTGCCGTGTCCCCGTTTCTGCCAGCAAAAGTAGAGGCATTTTCCTTACCTGCAATAGCCCCGGAACCGGTGGCGTTCATTGGCGGCTGCTGGCGTGTCCCATAGCTTTTCGTGACGACAAGGCTGTCCGTTTCCGACTGTTTTTCCACCGTTTTTTCACTGCTTCTCTCCGCAGTCTTTTCTGTGGGCCTCATTTCCGCCTTGACAGGTGGAAGCTCTTTCTCCTGTCTTTTCACGACTGCCGGAATCTCTTTCCTGCCCGTTTTCCCTTTCGCCTGTCCACGTCCTTTCTTCCGTTCCTCTTTCACCGGATCGAACCAGCCTGCCGCACCCCGCAGGGCTTTCGCCATGCGGCGGCGTGCCTTCCCGAAACATATCTCGCCAAGCTGTCCCCTGAACAGGAACTTGTCCATGAACAGATAGGCAAACAGCAGCCAGAACAGAACCGCTCCGGCTTCATAACATAATCGCATATCCATAGCTTAAAAGATTTTGTTGTAACTCTTCTGGCAGTATGCCTTCACCTCATCCGAATGTTTCTCGAAATGTTCCCGCAATACATTGTCAATGTAATTGCCCACCGTCAACTGCCGTTTACCGGCAATGCCGACGATGACCGATATTTTCCGGTGCAGTTCCTTGTCTATATAGACACCCTGCCTGCCTTCGCATTTGTAAGGGGTGAGGAATCTCCTCATAAATTCGGCCTGTGCGGCTTTCAACGTTTGGGATGCGGTCTTTTCCGGCATCTCTTCCGCTTCAGATTCCGTCTTTGCCTTTTCAGCCGTTTCCCTGTCCGTTTCCTCTTTGGGGGGAATGGACGGTGTTACCTTTTCCGGCGGGCTACCCGCCATCAGGCTGCGCAGGTAGGCTTCATCCACCGGATTCTGTCCACTCGTTTTCCTTGCCATGACTATACAATTTTGATTATCCGCATGATTTCATCCATAAGCGCATCAAAGCCGCACTCCTTCGTAAAGCCCGCATCCGGTGCAAACAGGGTGCTCCGGTAAACCGGGCCGCCCGTAGTGGAGAGGTCTTTGGTGAAGTTACTGCGCACGGGGACACGGGTTTGGAGACAGTCCAGTCCCAGGCGGGAGAAACCTTGCTGGTAAATGTCATATAAGACGGTACGTTCCCTGCGGTCCACCATATTCCAGAACATGCACAAGGCTTTCAGATTGGAGATGCCGGTCTTTATCAGGCGGTCATTGACAGTCGTGGCAAAGTTCAGCGTACTTTCCAGCACAAGGCGGTCTGCCTTTATCGGTACGAACAGATAATCGAGCGCACTGATTGTGGCAATCACCCCGTCACTGCCCATTGTTCCGGGCAGGTCGAACAGCACCACATCATAATGCACGTCCGCCTTTTCCTCAAACACCCTTCAGTCCGTCATGCAATCCGCCGGGGTACTGCCGATAACAGGGTAAGCCTTCTTCTTCAACCGCCCGGCCTGTTCCACCAGAAGATTCTGATAGACGGGTGTGGTCTTTACCACTTCCATATCCCGTTTTTTCTGTTTGATGATTGAATGCTGCGGATAGTCACAATCCACTATCGCCACATTCAGACCTTTCACATAATGCAGTCACGACGCCGCATAAATCGCAAAGGTTGATTTACCCACGCCGCCCTTCTGGGAGGCAAACGAAACGAACACGGTTTTCTTTCTCTTTTCCATTGTTACTAATTTAAGTGAATAAATTGATTTATAGACAGCCGGATGAACAGCCGTCTGTCTTTGGGGCTATCTGTCCGGTTACTCATTCTGTTATCTGTTCATCCGGTTAGCTATATAGTTATTTAATTATGCGGCTACTTGGCTATCCGGCTATCTACTTATATGGCTACTCTATTACATGGCTATTTAATTATGTAGCTATTCAGCTATCTGTCTATTCGGATATGTAGCTATATGGCTATGTACATATTCGGATAACTATTCACATATCCGATTGCATAGCCATTTATCCGAATAGCTGTTTATCCGTCTATACATTTATATATATGTATAGCTATATATCCGGATAAATGCCTGTTTGAATATCTGCCTGATTGCATATCTGTTTATCCGTTCAAATAGCTATCCGGCTACAAATAAACCTCAAAAAGAGCATCCATGAAGTACCCCCGGCTCCAAAGTCATTCATTGGCGGGTGTTGGCGTGATACGCCATGATGCACGGACAGAAAAAACTATCTACCTTTGTCGCCGGGAGAGCGGAGCCCGTTCTCGGTAAGAGAACGTAAAACAAATCCTTCAGACCTTTAATCCGGCCCAGCCGGATTTTAATATGCGTCAGCATATAGCGAGGTGTACTTTCAGCGGTTGAAAATATTTCCAACCGCTGAAAGTCCCGCCCCGAAAGGCCTTTCGGGGATGTCAGTTCTCCCAAGTCGAACTTCCTAAATTATTCATGTTATGAAAGATGAAACAAGAATCCGTAGCGCCGCAGGGCGCAAGGTGCTGGCGGACCCGCGCACGCACCGCTATTATCTCTGTCTCAATGACAGTGAGAACGAGAAGTTTCTCACTATGTTTGAACAGTCCGGCATGAAGAACAAGGCCGAATTTATCTTTGCCCGCATCTTCGGCTGAGAGTTCAAGGTAGTGAGGATTGATAAGGAAGCGCAGGAATATTATGCCCGGCTGACCGCTTTCTATCAGCAGTTCCGCCGTATCGGAAACAACTACAACCAATGTGTAAAGACCATCCATACCATTTATGGGGAAAAGAAATCGCTTGCCTTCCTTTATAAACTGGCCGAAGAAACCCGCAAGCTGGAGGAACTCTGCAAACAGATTATCGAGCTGACAAAACGGTACGAAAAAGAGTATCTCACTAAAAAGGAATAACATCATGGTGCCGAATATCACATCCGGCAGTTCATTCTATGGAGTGATTGCCTATAATAAGATAAAGGTGGACGAAGGTATGGCAAAGGTATTGTGACATCCCAAAATTGCGGCTGACACTTCGGGCAATGTGCCGATTGAACACTGCGTGCAGGCTTTCGAGCCTTACATCGCACTCAACTCGCACGTCCGGAAACCGGTTATCCACATCTCCCTGAACCCGTCCCCGAAAGACATTCTTTCGGAAGAGCAGATGACCGTACTGGCGCAGGAGTTCATGGAAAACTTCGGTTACGGGAACCAGCCCTATATCGTATGGCTGCATGAAGACATAGACCGCAAGCACATGCACATCGTATCGGTACGTATTGATGAAACCGGAGAAAAAATAGACCATAACCGGGAAGCTATCCGGGCACAGAACATCTGCCGTGAAATGGAAGTGAAGTACGGGCTTCATCCCACACTCGGAGAACACGGTGAGAGGGAACTGTCATCCCTACAAAAAGTGGACTATGCGAAAGGAGACGTGAAAGCACAGGTAAAGCATACCGCCCGAACCTTGCTGGAATGTTACAACTGTCACTCGCTTGCCGAATATGGCACTCTTCTGAACCTGTATAACGTAACCGTTTATGAAGTCAGGGGAAGTGTGGACGGGAAGGAATACCACGGTATTATGTACGGAGCTTTGGATGATAACGGACAGCAGGTGGGAACACCTTTCAAGTCCAGCAAGTTCGGTAAGGCATTCGGTTATGAAGCACTGCAAAAGAAGTTTGCCGCTTCTACTGAAAAGGTGAAAAGGAACAGCCTTGCCGAAAGGACAAGACAGGAAGTCATTAAAGCCATGCAGGACATCGGCACGAAAGAGGATTTCGCCCGAAAGCTGAAAGAGGCGGATATAGAGACGGTTTACCGTATCAATCCCGAAGGACGTCTGTACGGCATCACTTTCATAGACCATACCAGCCGGACAGTGCTTAACGGCTCGCGTCTGGGCAAGGCCTTTTCAGCCAATGTGTTCAACGAATTGTTCAACAATCCGGATGCGGACCGTACAAGGCTGATACCACTGCCGGAGCAGGATACACCCCGGCAGGAACAAGATACGGAAGAAAGACTGGAAAGGAAGGAATACCGGCAGCAGGAAAATCAAGGCTATCAGAGTGAACCGTCCGGCAGTCTGATTGATACGTCCGCACTCGGTGCCATTGACATTTTCTCCGTACTCATGGAAGATGACCATACGCACGAGTACATCGATCCGGCCTTCCGCTTCGGACGCAGGAAAAAGAAGAAGCGCAGGCGCAAATTATAATATAATTAAGGTATAGAACAAAAAGTCGAATTTTAACAGTTACAATTATGCAGAATGAAGATGATTTAAGAGGCCTTGCCAAAGTCACGGACTTTATGCGGGCCATCAGTTTTCTATTTTTGGCGATACACATCTATTGGTTTTGTTACGGCTGGCTACACGAAATGGGCTGGACGCTTGATATTGTGGACAGGATACTGTCCAATTTCCAGCGTACCACAGGACTGTTCTCGTCCCTTCTTTACACCAAACTGTTTTGTGTCCTCTTCCTCGGTCTGTCCTGCATGGGCAACCAGGGGGTAAAGAAGCATGAAATCACATGAAGGAAAATAATTATTGCGGCCATAGCGGGTGCCATACTCTTTTTCCTGAACTGGTGGTTACTGTCCATTGACGCATCATCCGGTGTATGCGCCATACTTTATACCGCGACATTGGCCGGCGGTTTCTTCTGCCTGTTGGCATCCGGTTTATGGATTAGCCGTCTGTTGAAAAACAATTTGCTGGAGGACGTTTTCAATACCGAAAATGAATCGTTCATGCAGGAAACCCGCCTTATGGAAAACGAGTATTCCATTAACCTGCCGACCAAATTCTGGTACGAAAGAAAGGAATGGAAAGGCTGGATAAACGTGGTGAATCCTTTCCGGGCCAGCATGATTTTAGGTACACCGGGTAGCGGAAAATCGTATGCCGTGGTCAATAATTACATAAAGCAGGCAATAGAGAAGTCCTATGCTCTTTATATATACGACTTTAAATTTGATGACCTGTCGGTTATTGCCTATAACCACCTGATTAAGTACAGACACCGCTATAAGATACCGCCCAAGTTCTACGTGATAAATTTCGATAACCCACGCAAGAGCCATCGCTGTAACCCGCTGGCACCGGAACTGATGACGGATATTTCAGACGCTTACGAGTCGTCGTACACCATAATGCTTAACCTCAATAAGTCGTGGGTGCAAAAACAAGGGGACTTCTTCGTAGAATCCCCGATTGTCCTGTTTACGGCGATAATATGGTTTTTGAAAATCTATGAAGGCGGCAGGTTCTGTACATTCCCCCATGCGATAGAACTACTAAACAAAAGGTACGAGGATGTATTCACCATTCTGACAAGCTATCCCGAACTTGAGAACTATCTGAGTCCGTTCATTGACGCATGGAAAGGCGGGGCGAGCGAACAGCTCCAGGTGCGCCCGTAATGGCATATAATAAATATAGCTTTGGCAAGCTATTAGGTTCGTGTTCTTTGAAATAATAACCTATCACCAGCCGACTTATCCATTCAACGAAAGACGATGGGGAGTGTAGCATGTCGGTAAAGCCACGAGTGGACTAACTGTCAAGTCTTGACCGAGTGGCAAGGTGAAACGATAGATACGAGGATAAAGCCTATACTGGTTGAACGATAGTCTAAGCGGCTCGATGCTTAAGCCTTGGCGGAAGACAGTTACAAACGTCAAGCCGTGATACCCAACTTTTCCCTGGAGATTGATTGGGCAAAAGAACTTATCACGGAGCAACTACATACATAGTAAAGGACGAAAGTCGTATCCGACAATCTATCATGCCAATAGTTATTATATGTCTAAACGGGGATTGCCTAAGTGGGGCAACCCATATGGCAACAGAGCTTCCGTAGTAGTCCGAGCAAGGGAAAGCCTTGTACATGGCGAAGGGAAGCAGCCAATATCGTTTAATGTCAAATTTTGGAAAATGTGAGAGACATGAAAAGAAATCCAGAAAAGATATTAAACAGTCTAACACAACATAGTTCCGACTTGGCTTACAAGTTTGAACGTTTGTATCGGTTACTGTTTAATGAAGAGATGTACTACATTGCCTACCAACGTATTTATGCGAAGCAGGGCAATATGACGAAAGGTGTCGATGGAAAAACCATCGACGGTTTCAGTATTTCTCATATTGAACGGTTGATAGGTGCGCTCAAAGATGAGACGTACCAGCCAAATCCCTCTCAGCGGGTGTACATTCCCAAGAAAAACGGGAAAATGCGACCGCTGGGTATTCCGTCATTCATTGACAAACTTCTGCAAGAGGTTATTCGAATGATTTTGGAAGCAATCTATGAGGGCAGCTTTGAAAACTCTTCTCACGGTTTCAGACCACAGAGAAGTCCGCAGACTGCACTTTGGAGCATACAAAAGACATTCAACGGTACAAAATGGTTCATCGAGGGGGACATTAAAGGTTTCTTCGACAATATAGACCATGAAGTATTGATAGCCATTCTTTCAGAACGTATTTCAGATATACGTTTCTTGCGCCTTATCCGAAAGTTTCTGAATGCCGGATATATGGAAGATTGGGTATTTCATAAATCGTATAGCGGAACGCCACAAGGTGGAATAATAAGCCCTATACTGGCAAATATCTATCTTGACAAGTTCGACAAATACATCAAGGAATACACTGAAAAATTCAATAAGGGAAAAAGGCGCAAGGAAAATCCGATAGCAAAACGTTTCGGACAACGGAAAGCCAAGTTAGTAGCCAAACTGAAAAAATCAACGGACAAAACAGAACGGAAACGACTGTTGATGCAAATCACAGAAATTGTCAAAGAACGTCTCAACTATCCCGCAAGTGATGAAATGGATACGGGTATGAAACGTCTGAAATATGTGAGATATGCGGATGATTTTCTCATTGGCGTTATCGGTAGCAAAGAGGATTGTATCAAAATCAAGAAGGACATAAAGCAATTTATGTCTGATAAGTTGAAATTGGAACTATCCGATGAAAAAACGCTGATAACCAATGCAAGAAAACATGCCAAATTTCTCGGTTATGACATATTTGTACGCAAATCCAATGACACCCACAGGGATAAGAACGGACATTTGACAAGAAGTTTAGACCATAAGATAGTCTTGTATGTAACTACCGAAGTGATGCGGAAGAAACTCCTTGAATATGACGCAGTAAAAATCATTGTGCAGAATGGCAAGGAGGTTTGGAAGCCCAAAGGTCGCACATACATGCGCTGCCTTGACGATTTGGAGATTATAAGCCAATATAACTCCGAAATTATGGGGTTCTATAACTTCTACTCGATAGCAAACAACAGTCCCGTCATTGACTCATTCTACAATATCATGGAATACAGTATGTACAAGACGTATGCCGCAAAATACAGTACCTCGAAAAAGAACATCATAGCGAAGTACAAGAAAAACGGGGTGTTCGCCATACCGTACACCAACAAAAGGGGATATGAGTTCAAACGAGAGTTCTACGACAAAGGTTTTAAGCGAAAGGAACTGCCCAATCTGTATTTGGATGACAGACTGCCAAACACGATTGCCATAACAGGCGGCAGAAATGGACTAATCAAGAGACTTCAGGCACGGGTATGTGAAAACTGCGGTGCTACGGATAATCTTGAAATGCACCATGTACGCAAACTGAAAGACCTTAAAGGCAAAAGTGATTGGGAGATTAAAATGATTTCACGTAAACGTAAAACATTAGCAGTATGTTCAGTATGTCATCACAAGATACATTCGGGAAAGTTAGACTGAAAGAGAAGGTGGAGAGCCGTGTACGGGGAGACCTGTATGCACGGTTCGGAGGCGAGTGCTTGGAAACCTACCGTGGTAAAACACGGAAAGGCGCCGGGTGCTTAGCCTATGGCCAGATTGCAAGTGCTAAAATCCCGTTATCCAGACTGATAAGTCCGCAACTCTACTGGGTAATGTCCGGCAGTGACTTTACGCTGGATATTAATAATCCCAAAGAACCGAAAGTGTTATGTGTGGGCAACAATCCCGACAGAATTTCAATCTATGGTGCTGCATTGGGGCTATATAACTCCCGTATCGTAAAACTGATAAACAAGAAGAAGCAACTCAAAAGTTGTGTGATTATTGACGAGTTACCCACGATTTTCTTTAAAGGTTTGGACAATCTGATTGCCACGGCACGAAGCAACAAGGTGGCGGTTGTATTGGGCTTTCAGGACTTCAGCCAGTTGAAACGTGACTATGGTGACAAGGAGGCCGCCGTCATCATGTCAACTGTGGGCAATGTATTCAGCGGCCAGGTGGTGGGTGAAACGGCCAAAACATTGTCGGAAAGATTCGGGAAAATCCTGCAAAAGCGGGAGTCTATGAGTATCAACCGCAGTGACACTTCCACTTCCATCAGCACACAACTGGACAGCCTGATACCTGCCAGCAAAATCAGTACACTTTCACAAGGTATGTTTGTCGGTGCCGTAGCAGACAACTTCGGAGAGACAATCGAGCAGAAGATTTTCCATGCGCAGATAGTGGTGGATAATGATGCAGTACAGAAAGAGACAGCCGCCTATCAACCCATTCCTGAAATCAGCAGCTTTCTGGACGAGGACGGCAATGATACAATGGAGCAGCAGATACAGGCCAACTATCGGCAAATCAAACAGGATATTGTCGAATTAGTGGAGAACGAATTGCTCCGCATAGAGAATGACCCGGAACTCAAACATCTATTAGGGGAAAATTAAAATCATCGCTTACATCAGAATAAGAGCATGATAATTGGGGAGTTAACCAACTCATGCTCTTATTTATTTTCTAATACTGTTTTACCCTTTCTTTCCAATATATATCTTATTTTCAGTTTTAAATAAAATTATATAGTCAAAATTGAATTATTTATTTCTTCCAAATTTTAATTAGTTCTTTATTCAATTCTTTGTCAGGTGTAAAATCTTTAATGAAGTCTACATCAAGATATGAATTCTTGATGCGTTTCACAATTGCCTTACGTAATTTTTTACATCTATCCCAATCAAGCCATATGGGTAGTTCTTCTGTATATGGTGAAATATATTTCCAAATATCATAATCTAATCGCCCTTCTGAAGCTGCTTTGTGAAGTGGATAAAAGGCTATACGCATAAATTCTATGGCGTGATTATCAAAAGGCCAATTAAATGATAGTAAATATAAATAGGCATAGTATTCAATAGGCATTGATTTTATTGAGAGTTTACTAAAAGCTATCCAACGTCCACTACCTTTAGATTGTACTTGCACAGAGATTGGTAAAATAGACTTCATAATAAGTAAACCGACATTGGGTGTCAATACATTCATCGTTTCCATCCAAGTTAGTATTTTTGAGCTTTCCTGTTGGCATAGCTTTTCAATAGATTTTGGAACTACATGTTCGGCTGAGTTATTTAGATAGTCAAGTACATAATAAACAGCATTTTTATCCTTCTGAAAAATAAGATTACTCAAGTCTGCATACACTCTGATTTGCGTATTAAGAATCTTAAAGAGCAATTCTTTCCATTTTATAAATACACTTGATGCATGTGAAGTGAGAATAATACGAAGTATATCTTCTATTTGATTATATGAATATGTAATCCAACTACCCTGATTTAGCAATTCAGGACAAGCTGAAGCTAACGATTGGAATAATGACCAATCATTATCCGCTATAACATTGAGGTCTGATATTGTGAGATACTCATTACTTTTTGCAAGAATACTTTCACCCCAATCATTAAGGTGGGATGCTTGACAAAGTTTCTGAAGCAATTGATAATATAATTGGCGATTATCACTGTGTGCTATTTCATCAAATCTTTGCCAAAAATTAATGTAATGTACTGAAAAGGCATCAATGAATTCACTTACACACATATAGTATAAAAATTCATATTCAGGTACAAATTTATCAGTCATTCGTTTTTGAAGAAAACGCTCTTTCAAAAGTTTTCCATCTTCACGATGTGGGAATAGGGTCGCAAGTTCTGCAATAATGAGTTGTATTGCTTTTCGTTTTTCTTCGTAAGCTTCGTAATTCTTATTAATAAGTTCTACTAAAATTAAGAATCCATTGAGATGTTGACTGTCGGAGCCTATATCATCTGCAAATGTATGGAGAAGACGACTTAACTGAAGTTCCTCTAATACAATATCTTGAGTAGCCAATTTAATCCATGATGGAATGGCGTTAAGTTCAGATTCATCGTAAACAATAATTGATTTAACAATATCATGTTGGGTATTGATAAATTGCAAAAAGAATGGTTTGCTATATAATGTCCTAAGTCCTGAACTACCTGAGCAAAATGATAATTGACAAAGTATCTGATACGGAAAATAATTCATCAACAGTAAACAAAAATATTGATAAAATAGTGATTTGTGTTCTATTCTGAACACCTGCGGATGCCGATTAATAAGTTCATTATATATAATTGGCAATGATGGAATAATAAGCTTATTGTTAAACAATGAACTCTCATATTCTAAAGTAGACTCAACCTGAAGAGGTGTAGCATAAAACTCATAATTTCCGTTCTGTGGACGTACAAACATATCTATAAAAACTCGATAATCAGCTATTTGTGACAACTGATGAAATGAAATCAAAAGGCTGTGAGTCCAAACGCATCCAGGACGTTTCATTTCATTAGCATACCATGTCTTGGAAATTACATAGTATTCACTATTTTTGAGTGGATATATAGTAATATAGTCGGCTTCATCTTGCGGATTGACATACTCTGACCAATCGCTTAATGTTGCCATGCAATCCATATCCTCACTTGAAGGTAGTACAATAGAACTTTGGATCAAATTATGACCTTGGTTGTATCCATGCAACATTTGATGAATTTGTATTTTCATTTTTACTGAGTTATTAAAAAATCAAATGGTTCTGTAATGTCATAAGACTTATTATCAGTATAAACATAAGCCCGTTGCTTAAGTTCCGTAAGTCGTTGATATTCGTCAAATTTTTCGTCTTTATACTCTAATCCTTGAGCACTGACACCGTAATATTTTACATTAGTGAAATGATGCCGAATAAAATTATAAAGAAACGGACGGTTAGAGTTAACCCATGATTCAATAGGAAGGTTTGTATTCACCTTATCCCATGCAGAAATACAAATAGCTAAAGGTATATTGCTATCTACTTGAGTATGAAGATATTTAAGCAACATAATATTTTGTGTCCACTCAGAAATATCTTCAATTTGCATAGTCGTGGATTCAATTCGGGCAAATTCTGTTTGAACGGATTCTATAGATTCTGATGTTTGGGGGATTTCATCTTGCAATATATCCTCTTTTGCATATTTAATGAAATATAGAATACAATCTGTTTCCTCACACCATTGAGCCGCCTTATCCATCACATTATTAGAAAGTATGCGTTGAAAAACTTCACCTTTGAAATCTGGAATGTGAAGTTCAAGGGTATTTCCCGTAGTTTCAGAATGAAGTTTTAAATGAATTTCTTGCGGTTCTATATTTACAGTCCGGCTAACGACGGTTTGTTCTAACCAACTTTTCTTCAGAGCATCTAAGTAAGTGGTATCAGAAGGATATTCTTTACAAGTAAGCTTATGGCCTGTGCCACCATCTTTCTCTATAGCCCAAAAAGCTCCGATATAAGTAGATTTTCCTGCATTAGGAAGACCTACGATAAGACATTTCTTTGTATTTTCCATCATGCTTTATTATTTTTAATTGATGTTTTAACCCAATCTAAAGCTGAATCTACTTTTTTTAAATCAAGTGGTTGTATAAGCATGCAGAACAACTTCTCAAGTTCTACATTACCATCAAGATTTTTAGAGTTGATACAGTGTTGTGGGATATCCCTTACTTCAAACATATCCTCAATTAGCTCAACAACCTCTTGCTTATGTTCTTTGAATTTTTGATTTTCAATATCTACAACTTTATCGTATTTATTAAAAATAATATATTTTGTTGCGAATAATGGTAACATGTCTTTCTCTTTAAGTCTACGAAGAAGAGTTTTGAGTTCATCTTTCATGTTTGAATACGAACGTCCAACCAATTCTTCTGCATTAATAAAGAGTAAAATGCGATCAGCATATTTGATCGTTTTATCTTTAAGAAGTTCTTCATCCTTGGATATATAGTCACGATAGCGTTCTCCGGCTCTATCAGATAACACAATAAGACGTTTTTCATTAGTCGTTTCATGTTCCATATGAAGAGTAAGAAATGGATTTTCAGAACGAAGGGTACGATTAGTATTTGAACGACCATCTTTACTACATTTACGTAGAAAAACCCTGCGCTCAAAGCCTGCAAAGGTGTCGGAATTGACAAACTTATAATCAGCCATTTTACCACTGACTCTAAGCAAATGATATAATGAACCAACAAATGTGGTCTTGCCCAAATCATTAAGTCCAAATAGGACTATAAGTTCAGGTTTTTGATTAGTGATAATATTATTAATATTTACCTCATTTAGAGCGTCAGTATAAAATGTAGTTTCCTTCATCGTTACCAACTGTTCAATAATATTTTCTTTTGTAGGACTTTTTGCTTCTTTAGGGCTATCTAAAAGAAGTTCATTTGTATCTTGATTATCCATATTAATCTTTTATTAATTCCTCAAGGAAAAGTTCGTAATACATATAAATTGCAAATTCAAGGTCTGATAATGATAATTCATCTATCTCATTAGTCAAATCGGAGTCTTTAATGTAATTTAGAAGAAGTGATGACTTTGAATCAGACTCATAGCTAATATACCATTCAGAGTCTTTCAATTTTGGTTTAATATTCTTCATTTTTGCATTTTTACGACTTGAAGGAAGAATATTCATAAGTGTTTTCACAGGATTAGAATCAACGTACTTCCATTGGGGCTCAACGGCAAGCATGTTCGCAGCATAATATGCCAAAACAAATGGGTCTTCAATACCTTTGGATTTTATATCACAGATTAACTCTTGATACTTCAACATTGCTGCTTGTTGCGCTAACTGTTTTATTTCACTAAAATTATTTTCATCAAGTGTTACATCCATATCTTCGAAACTGTCATATTCAAATATATCTGGAACTATCTGTGTATCAGAACACTCTTCTATATGATTCTCGTTTTTTCTATATGAATCAGAAAATGGATACATCGGCGTTATAAATGCTGGTGCAGGAAGCTTATTGTATGAATTTTTGCGAATAACCATCATATTACGTACTATTAATGAATATATCATTTTATCTGTATCATCATACTCTTTATCTGTATCTATAATCAAAATATATATTACATATTCAGATAAGATTTTATAAACAGCAGAAGGCAACTTTATATTCTCATTAAACTGCTCTCGATATTGTTTTATGATATATGAACGTAAAGTAGTATTTTGTGTTCCACATATAAAAGCAGAAACGCAGTCTTCTACTTTATGGCGATCGGCAGTTTTTGCATAACTCTTACCAAGAGACGCAAGTTTTGATGTCAAATCCTTTTGGAAAGGAATGACTAATACGCTATTAAGCATTTCTTCTAACACAGCATCCATATTACTTATTTAATTCGTTTAACAATTGTTGGTAAAGACCTTTTTCTTTGACTGCTTTTAAAAATATAAGGCAATTAGCACGATCTGATCTTTTGTCATCATAAGTTTCCGGCAAGAGTTTCTCAATAATTTCTCTTTGATTGTCACTATTGATGAACATGTAATTGATTTCATTAATTGGTATCATAATATCTTCTATTGCTATTGGATCTTTTTTTGCTTCTTCTTGTGCAATTTCTGACCAATTATCTGGAGAGGCTAAAGATACAGACATTGTTTTAGATTCTTCTACATATTTAATGAAATAAGCCCCGTCCCATTTACGAGATTCAAGTTTTACTGTCATAATAGTGTTTTCCACGCTAAGTTCTATAACATTATAAACAGGAGGACAATCCATTATATCTACCTCTTGTTCAGGCTGAAATGCTCCAGAAAATATTTTAATAGTTTTGTCATTTTGGGAACTTTGGATATGCATATGACCAAAAAATTGTAATTTAAAACGGTCATCAAATATCTTACAAACATGATTTTCATCTATGAGCCAATCTAAAGGATGATGTATCATCGAAATATTTATCTCATTAGAGTACGCTTGAATATTATAAGCAGCTCTAGGAAGGAATGTGAGATGATTATCCTCTTTTAAATCTTTTTTTGCTCTTTCTTTGCCATCACATGTAAGAGTACTATTTAAACCATACAAATTAACTTTATAATCACCTTCTTTACCTAAGTTAAATTTCCAATAATAATTCTTATTGTCGAAACAAAGCTCATCCATATCATCAATCATAATAGTTTCACTCACTTCATCAATAAAATATGGTTGTGCAAACTCATTATAGGCAGATAAAGGAGCATAAAGTATTTTTAACGTATTAGGCTCTGTATGCTTTATTTTCTGTAGGAAATTATTATTATTATTTTTATCCAACAATATAGGTCTTAACAGATTACGTGTTACTTCATAGCTTTTTCTGTTAATATCATGATTTCCTGGAACTACAAAAACATTAGGCCTTTTCCCATTTACTTCAAGAACATTACTTACTGCATCTATAAATTCTCTCGCTTTGTTAAATTCCTCTTTTTGGCCTTTACAAGCAATGTCCCCACAAATTAAAACATGGTCAATAGGTCCAAATTGTTGTTTTACGTTCTCCAAATCTTCAATAAAACGTATACGCATTTGCGCATAATCATCTTCAGTTTCTTCGCAAAAGAGGAAATGTATGTCGGAAAATTGTAAAAATCGTATCATATCTTTAAATTCTTTATGTGTCCATATGAAAGAACCTTATCTGCATTCCATTTTTCCTGCCTTCTTATATTTAGACACCATTTTTTCTTCTATACAAAGATAATGAGATTTATTGATATGTGAAAATTTGTTTTCAGAAAATGTAGCTCATGTTTTCGAATCAAATAGTAACTATTGAACAAGATATTACTTTTGGACAAATCCCGCCAAATCCCGCCATTCATTTCCGCCATCCCCGGAACTGTAATAACCTATCAATTAAACCTCTACATTCGCACCGACGGGCTAAGGTTTACCCGATATTGATTAATTATTGTATCACTTAAACTATTAATTTTATGGCTAAGAAAAAACAAGAGCAACAAGAGCAGAGTCAGGACGAGCATGTAATGGCAGTCCTTGACAAGAGAACGAACAAGACCGCAGTCATCTCCAAGATGAACGAACAGGACGGCAGCATCGAAGTCGTACCGCCAGACAAAAAGAACAACAACAGTTTTCTCAAACTGGACCGTACCACACCTCTGGAACTGTTCTTCACGAATTTCAAGAACCAGTACCAAAATCCCACAAGCTTCAGTTTCTTCCTTGTACCACTTGCCGTTTTGGACAAGACACTGAACGCGGTCATCCAGATTCGGAAAGGGGAAGACCCCGGACCGGACGGCAAGAAACTGGTAGAAAACAGCGAACTCAACGACGAGGGACGTATCGCCAAACTGGCCCGGCGGTATAAGTTTGATGAGCACCAGCTGCCGTGGAAAGATCTGAACGCACTCGGTCTTGACAAGGAGACTCTGTTCAACAACCATTGCATGGGAGAACTTCTCAAAGGAAGAATCACTTCCACCGCACTGCCCATCAGCAAGGAGATAAACGGAGAAAAGAAAGATTTGGGCGAGGCCTGTTTCATGTGTGTGAAAGGTGCGGACGGCAAAGTGGAACTCAAGACACTCACCCGCCTGGACAAGCCCCAATATGATTTGCCGGTCTATAAAGGCGTATTCACGGATGAAGAGAAGGACAAACTGGCCGAAACGGGTACGTTGGGAGGAATCAAGGAAATGAAGGACACGCTTACCGGAAATGTATGCAAATGCTATGTCAGTTTCCACGAGTCCACCAACCGCATCATCACCATGCCCGTGGATGCCATCAAAATCCCGGACTACATTTATGGGAAGAGACTGGACGACAAGCAGAAGCAGATACTCGCTTCAGGTGGCGAAGTCCCCATCAATGACATACAGCGCAAGAACGACACCATGCTTTCCGGTGTGGCCTATGTCGATCCGACCATAAGGGACATCGCATTCAAACAGTCCGACAAGCAGCTGAAGGTCAGCGATACGATTTTAGGAGCCAAGATAACCCCCGAACAGAAAAAGATACTGGAGAATCACGGCATGGTATTCATTGAGAACATGCGCAATCCCAAGACCAGACAGCTGTTCTCGGATGATGTGCGTTTCAGCAACAAGAGCAACAACCTGCTCATAGGACGCAATGCCCGTGAATACAAGCCGGCGGTTGAAAACCCCAAAAACGACAGGAAACAAGAAACAAAGCAGACGGCCCGCCATGTCGTATCTCCCAGACCGCAGGCCAGAAAGAACAGCCTCTCGTTCTCGTAATCCGGCAGCAGGCGGAACGTTTACCGAATCCATATACCCGGTTTCCTCTCAGGTTACCGGGTATGTCACAAATTATTTCCCCATTCAAAATCCAATGACAACAGATGATGATTACACAACATGACAACAACGGAGAACTGTCCTGCTTCAAGTCAGCTCTCCTTTTTTATTTGAGAGAAAGCCATCCGCACATGGCCGATGACAAGGCATTCATCCGGGAGCGTGCGGACAGTGCCGCAGAGGCTTACGAACATGCCATACGTGACGGCCTATCCGTCAGGCAGGCTTTGGAACAGGCTGACGCCGTTCTCTATCAGGACTTGCGCTTTTCCCGGTTCGATACGGTTTTCGAGGCCGTATCGGAGTGGTTTCCCGAAGTACGGCCCGAAAGACGGACGGATTTCTGCCTGAAGGTATTGTCACCCGCAGAGGCGGTATTCGGCAAATATTCCATAGACGACAGGTTTGAATCATCTCCGGCCTGTCATACACTTACCGTTGAACTTACAGGTTTCATACAATCTTATATAGAACAATATGGCGTATAACAGACGACAACATCTGGCGGACAACATAGCCGCACTTGAACTGATATTCATGCGTCCGGAGTTCTCTCTTACAGAACAGGGACGCAAGGTCTTGAACGGTTATTCGGGTTTCGGAGGACTGAAGTGCATCCTGAATCCGGCGGAGAAAGATACGGACATAGAAAAATGAAGGTCGGACAAAGAACTGTTTCCCCAGGTCCGGCTGCTGCATGAACTTCTGCGTGAGTATTCCAAAGACGAGAAAGAATACAAGTCATACGTCCAAAGTCTTAAGAATTCCGTCCTTACAGCCTTTTACACACCCGAACCGGTGGTAACGGCCATGCAGGAAGCCCTGCTGGTACCGGAAATCCGCCCGGAACGTTTTCTTGACCCTTCCGCCGGAACGGGCATGTTCATCAGCACTCTGAAGGATGTCCCCGAAATCCATTGTTTCGAGAAGGACAGGCTGACGGGAAGGATACTCTCATCCCTCTATCCGGAAAGCAAGGTGAACATAGAGGGTTTCCAGTCCATACAGCCTTATTATAACGGCTACTTCGATGTTGTTTCTTCCAATATCCCGTTTGGGAATACCAGGATTTATGACCGGGACTTTGACCGGAGTGACGACCCGGTGCGCAAATCCTCACTCGCTGCCGTACACAACTATTTCTTTCTCAAAGGCATGGATACGCTGCGTGAAGGCGGGATACTGGCCTATATCACGACTTCGGGCGTCATGGACTCGCCACAGAACCGTCCCGTCAGGGAGTGGCTGGTAAACCATGCCAATCTCGTTTCTACCATCCGTCTGCCGGACAATCTGTTTACCGATGCGGGTACGGAAGTGGGCAGCGACCTGATCGTATTGCAGAAGAATACCCGAAAATCGGAACTGACCGAAAAGGAACGGAACTTTATTGAAACCCGTCTTATATCGGGCAGTATCAATATCAACAACAGCTATGCCGATTTGGACCATATCATCCATACTTCCGTATCCATGGGTAAAAACATGTACGGACAACCGGCCATGAATTTTATCCATGAAGGGGGTATCGGAGCCATTTCCGCACATCTCAGGCTATTATTGGCCCAAGATGTGGGAAACCATCTTGACCGGAAACTTTATGAAGAAAACCTGTCCCGTTCCACCGTTTCCACTGCCCTAAAAACCGGACCGGAAGTTCCACCGGAAACAACAGCAGTGGAGCACCGGCAGGAGATGCAGGAAGAAAGTCTCTTGTCAACCAAGCCTTATGAACCCATGCTTAATCTGTTTGCCGCCTATGCGGACGAGGAGGAAGCGGAGGTACAGATGATGGAAAACCGGCCATCACCGGGCCGGACACCATCGGCATCCCGCAAAAGAAAAGGAAACGAACCGGAAATGTTCAATCTGTTCTCGCAAGAGAACATGTATGATGAAGCCGTCTCACAAGAAGAAATGACCGGGGAACAGGCGGCAGCGGAAGCGAAATGGCAGGAACGCAGACTACGGTTCGAGGAAGAACGGAAAAAAGAAACGGAACCACGTCCGTTTACCGGAGAAATACGCCCCGAATACAAGAACGGCTCTCTCGTGAAAGCCGGTGAGCAATACGGATATTTGCAGGGATTGGGTACTCCCGAAGTACAGTTCCAGCCGCTCAGGCTGACTGTCACACAACAATACCGGGCCGCCTACTATATCCCGCTCCGTGAAGCCTACCACAATCTCTACAATGCGGAAGCCGAAACGGAAACCGAACAGCCGGAACTAAGGGAGGAACTGAACCGGCAGTATGACCGTTTCCACCGCATGTTCAGGGAGCTGAACGGAAAGGACAACGCCAAGTTCCTGCTGTTGGATGCAGGAGGACGGGAAATGCTCTCATTGGAGCGTTCCGTCGACGGGAAGATACAGAAGGCGGACATATTCACCGTGCCCGTATCGTTCAACGCCAACGAGGTGACACATGTGGATACACCGCAGGAAGCCCTTGCGGCATCCCTGAACAAGTTCGGCGAGGTCAATCTGGAATATATGGAGAATCTCAGCGACATCGGCAGGCAGGAACTGCTCGAACAGCTGGAAGAGCGCATCTTCTACAATCCCATGATGAAGAGCCATGAAATCAAGGACCGTTTCATAGCGGGCAATGTGATCGCCAAAGCAGAATGGATAGAGAACCACCTGAGAGACTATCCCGATGACGGAGCGAGCAGAAAATCATTGGAGGCCCTTCGGAAAGCCATACCGGAGCCCATAAGTTTCGAACAGCTTGACTTCAACCTGGGAGAACGGTGGATACCCATGTCCGTATATGAGGAATTCGCCGGATACCTCTTCGAGACAAAGGCCCATATCCACTATACGGAATCCATCGACGAATTCAGCGTAAGCTTCGAGAGCACCAACGCGAACATCACCGACAGATATTATGTGAAAGGGGAAAAGAGAGGCTATTACGGAAACGACCTGCTGAAACATGCGCTGCACAACACCGTACCCGACATAACCAAGACCGTACAGGACAAGGAGGGCAATGACATTAAGGTACGGGATGCGGAGGCCATACAGCTTGCCGACACCAAAATCAACGAGATACGTTCCGCCTTCACCGGCTGGCTGAATGAACAGCTGCCCGAATTCAAGCAGAACCTTGCGGACATGTACAACCGCAAGTTCAACTGCTATGTACGTCCCGATTACGACGGTTCCCTGCAAAGCTTCCCGTTCCTTGACCTGAAAGGGCTGGGCATACCGTCCCTGTACGACAGCCAGAAAAATGCCGTATGGATGCTGAAGATGAACGGAGGCGGGATAATCGACCATCAGGTAGGTACGGGCAAAACCCTTATCATGTGCGTGGCCGCCTTTGAGATGAAACGTCTCGGACTGGCGAACAAGCCGATGATTATCGGACTCAAAAGCAATGTGCATGACATAGCCGACACGTTCAAGAGGGCCTATCCGAATGCCAGAGTGCTGTATCCGGGCAAGGAGGACTTTACGCCGGAGAAGCGTGTCGGAATATTCCATGACATCAAAAATAATAACTGGGACTGTATCATCCTGACACACGACCAGTTCGGGAAAATACCCCAGTCCCCCGAAATACAGCAGAAAATATATACGCAGGAAATAGACAGCATCGAAGAGAATCTCGCCGTATTCGAGCAGCAGGGCAATGAAGTGACCGGCTGGATAAAAAAGGGGCTGGAAAAAAGAAAGGAAAACCTTGAGGCCAAACTTGAAAAGCTGGAACAGGATATAAAGGACCGGACGGATGATGTTACAGATTTCAGACAGATGGGCATCGACCACCTCTTCGTTGACGAATCGCACAATTTCAAGAACCTGATGTTCAATACACGCCATGCAAGAGTTTCCGGTCTGGGCAACCCCGAAGGAAGCATGAAGGCCATGAACATGCTTTTCGCCATCCGTACCATACAGGAGCGTACGGGCAGGGATTTGGGGGCCACTTTCTTGTCCGGTACGACCATCTCCAACAGCCTGACAGAACTCTATCTCCTTTTCAAATATCTCCGTCCGAAGGAAATGGAACGGCAGGGGATTACCTGTTTTGACGGTTGGGCGGCCGTCTATGCGAAGAAAAGCACGGACTTTGAATTTTCAGTGACCAACCAGGTGGTGCAGAAAGAGCGTTTCCGCTATTTTATTAAAGTGCCGGAACTCGCCAATTTTTATGCGGAGATAACCGATTACAAAACGGCCGAGGACGTAGGGGTTGACAGACCGGAACTCAACGAGCAACTCTATCACATACCGCCCACTCCCCAGCAGGAGATTTTCATTCAAAAACTGATAAAGTTCGCCGAAACCGGGGATGCGACCTACATAGACAGGGAGCCTCTGTCCGAAGCGGAGGAGAAGGCACAGATGCTGATCGCCACCAACTACTCGAACAAGATGTCGCTTGACATGCGGCTGATAGACCAACAGTACGGTGACAGTCCGGGAAACAAGGCGTCCCATTGCGCGGCCAAGATTGCGGAATATTACTATAAATATCTTGACCAGAAAGGCACACAGTTCATTTTTTCAGACTTGAGTACCTATAAACCCGACCAGTGGAACATCTACAGTGAAATCAGGCGCAAGCTCGTGGAAGACCATAATATCCCGGAAAAACAGATAAAGTTCATTCAGGAGGCGAACAGCGACAACGCACGCAAGGAACTGTTCAAGGATATGAATTCCGGGCGCATCCGTTTCCTTTTCGGTTCCACACAGAAACTGGGAACGGGTGTCAACGCGCAGGAACGTGCCGTGGCCATCCATCATCTGGACATACCCTGAAGGCCGTCCGATCTGGAGCAGCGCAACGGACGCGCGGTGAGAAAAGGCAATATCATCGCCAAGCAGTACGCCGGCAACAAGGTGGACTGCTATATCTATGCGGTGGAGAAGTCACTGGACAGCTACAAGTTCAACCTGCTGCAAAACAAGCAGGTGTTCATCAACCAGCTCAAAAGCCGCAATCTGGCCACCCGTACCATTGACGAGGGGGCGATTGACGAAAACGGAGGCGGCAGTTTCAGCGAATACGTGGCCATCCTTTCAGGCAACGACGACCTGCTGGAAAAGGCGAAGCTGGACAAGAAACTGGCGGTCCTCGAAAGCGAGAGGCAGGCATTCCACCGTAACAAGGGAAACGCGAAAGGCAAGCTGAATGAAAGGACTTCGGGAATAGAAAAAAACAATGCCTTTATCGGGCGTTTCACCAGGGACTGGGAATATTTCAACAAGGTGGCCCCCACAGATGCGAAAACCGGACTCCGTCCCAATCCCCTGAAACTGGACGGTGTGGATTCGGACAACGTGGAGATACTCGGCAACCGGCTTGCCGCAATCAACCGGAATGCCCGGACGGAGGATGACTATATGAAAATCGGGACCCTGTTCGATTTCCGCATCCTTGTCCGTACCGAAAGGACCTGTGAGGGGGACATGCAGGCTTTGCAGAACAAGTTCATGGTCGAGGGGCTGGACGGTATCAAATATACCTACAACAACGGTTATATTGCCAAAGACCCGAAACTGGCCGTCATGAACTTCATCAATGCGCTGGAACGCATTCCCGCCATGATAGAGAAACGGGAGCAGGAAAACGCGGAGCTGTCGAAGGACATCCCGGTCCTTCAGGAGATTGTGGCGGCTTCATGGCCCAAGGATGCGGAAATCAAGCGGCTGAATGAGGAACTTGCCACGCTGAACCGGAAAATACAGCTTACCATAAAACCGGCAGGCGGGCATGAAAGCGGAACGGATGACGGAACGGAAATGAAAGGACAGAAAGAGACAGGCGAAAGTGACAATACACCGGACCTGCCACGGAAGGCAAGGCATGTCCCCCCAATGGAAATTGCCGCCCCGTCAAACGGACTGAAAAAAATATCCTAAGTTTGCCGTAAAGAGCCGCTTTTCAGGAAATGACAAAGGTATGGCCGGCACCCGGATAAATTCGGTCTGCCGGCCATACTCTTATCTGTAATGGAAAGAAGGGCACTCCGTCATTCCTCTTCCTCAAAGGAAAGGCTTTCCACCTGTCTGTTAATAACCTTCCAATCAATGGAATCCTTCAGATTGATTATATCCACAATCGAATAATGCCTGGTCCCGTTCTCCTCTTCCGCAAAACGCAGCCGTCCGCTCAAACGCTGCTTCTCAATCTCTGCCGGATCGAGGTTTATCAGCTCACAAACCTCATCGGGCAGCATGGAGAGTTCTACACAGTTATCCTCACAGATATGTTGCAGCACGGCCAACATGTTGAGGGACTTCTTGTAACTTCTCACGAGTGCGGCGAACGAGCCGCTTTCAACCTTAATCATCTTTCTCATAACCTTTTATTTTTAGAGTGTTCTTCTTTTTCAAGCAGCATGGCACGCAGCACGTCCGAACGGCGGTAGTAAATCTTCCCCTTGTCACGGTGGAAAGGCAACGAACCGTCATTGCGGCGTCTTAGAAGTGTCCTGTCGGACATTTTGGTAAGCAGGCGCACGCCTTTTGAATCCAGTATCTCGCTGTCGGGCAAGTTATGTATGGCAGGAGCCAGTAACTTTTCAATGTTGGTTACTTTGGCGAGTATGGTACTGAGCATGTGGGTCATCTGCCCACCAGGTGCAGTTCTTCTGTTATTCATAATGACCTTGTTTTTATTGTTTATGGTGCAATATTACGGAGATATTACAAGGTCATTGGTTACTCAACCGTTGAGCAACCGCCAAAAAAAGACAGAAAACGCCAGAATGAAATAAAAAAGGCCGGAAGCAATCTCCGGCCATTCCTGAAAGAGCAAGCATCCGAACCTCATGTCTGCCTTTGCTCATTCCAAACACCCTCTCCTTACATGGAAAAATGAAAATCCATCTTTATCTGTGACATCTCACGTATCACTGTACGGTCCAGCACACGCGCATAATGACGGGTCATCTGAACATTGGTATGCCCCAGCATTTTAGCAACGCTCTCTATCGAAACACCATTGGCCAGGGCAAAAGTGGCAAAAGTATGACGCGCAACGTGGGTGGTCAATGTTTTTTTTATGCCACAAATATCAGCCAGCTCCTTAAGATAGGCGTTCATTTTTTGATTACAAAGCACCGGAAAAAGCACACCATGTTTCCTGCAATATTCATTGGTGGAATACTTCTCCAATATTTTTAACGGAACTTCCATCAATGGGATGTTACACATGATTTTGGTCTTCTGCCTTCCCTTGCGTATCCATCTGACACCGTTCGAGTCCTCCACGATATGCTCCTTTCCCAATCCGTGAATATCCGAGAAGGCCAGACCGGTGAAGCAACAGAACACAAAAATATCCCGTACCTGACCCAGCCTCGGAATATCAATCTCCTTTGAAATCAGTTTTCGGATTTCCGAATCTTCCAAGAAGTCCGGCTCCACCTTATCCAACGAGAACCTGATTTCCAAAAACGGATCATTCTTCATCCATCCCTTGGCCAAAGCGATACGGATAATCTTCTTGAAGTTCTTCAGATACTTGGTGGCTGTATTATGACAACACTTTTTCGAGGTCTTAAGCCAAAACTCGTAATCCTCAACAAACTGGCGGGAAACTTCATCCAAAAGAATATCTTTCTTATGATATGTCTCCCAGACAAAATCCTGAGTATGCTTCAAGGATGTCTCATAACGCTGCACGGTTGCAGGCGCCATGTCCGTACCGGACAATCGGGCGCATTTATCATTATGTTCACGGAAAACCTCAAACAGGGTACGCTGTACGGGAGCATCCTTTCCCAAAAAACGGTCCAGGACACTGCCGGCAGAAACCGCTACACCTTCTATTTCCAGTTCACGCTGAATTTTCATTATCCTCAAACGGATAGAATCAAGATACAGATTCAGTTCCTTGTACTCACGCTTCTTTTCCAGAGCCTTTCCTTTTGCCGCACTCCAGAACTCCGGAAGAATTGTTTTCTTCACTGAAGCATCAACCCGGACTCCATTCACTGTAATTCTCATCATTATCGGAGCCTCACCGTTCCGATTCAATTTCGTCCTACGAATGTAGAACAATAGACAAAATGTTGTTCTTTCCATCTTACTTGTTTTTTAATCACAAAACTAAAATTCCAAGAGCAACAAGTCAAGATGCAAAACACTGATAAACAATGAATTATTTACTTAATAGGTGTACCTGACATTGAAGGCAAACAGGTACACCGAATAGTACACCGAAAGAATGCTTTGATATGCTTATTTTTGCTATGCACCAAAAACAAAAAATCCCTGTAAAGTATTAATTTACAGGGATTTTCTTTGTTTTGCAATTCTTTCCAGCGGAGAGACAGGCTCTCGAACCTATGCTTTCAAGAAATATCATAAAATTGCAAATCACTGATAATCATATACTATCTAAAGCGCAGAGTAAATCTAAATCTTTCTGAATATCTTTTGCTATTCCAAATATTGGGTGTATATTTGGGTGTAGAATTTCAAACGCACCCAATTATGAATATCAAACGTAACATCATTTTTGCATTGGAAAGCCGGAAAAAGAACGGTGTGCCAATCGTAGAGAACGTACCCATCCGTATGCGTGTCATATACGCAAGCCAACGCATCGAGTTTACAACAGGCTACCGGATTGACGTAGCCAAATGGGATGCCGACAAACAACGGGTAAAGAACGGATGCACCAACAAACTAAAACAAAGCGCATCCGAAATCAATGCGGACTTGCTGAAATATTATGCCGAGATTCAAAACGTGTTCAAGGAGTTTGAGGTACAGGAAACCATACCGACCACCCAACAGCTAAAGGATGCGTTCAACCTGCGGATGAAAGACACCAGCGAAGAGCAGCAGGAAGAAACACAAATAAGTTTTTGGGAAGTATTCGATGAGTTTGTAAAGGAGTGTGGCAATCAGAATAACTGGACGGCATCCACCTACGAGAAATTCTCAGCAGTGAAAAACCACCTCAAAGAGTTCAAGGAAGATGTAACCTTTGAATACTTCAACGAGTTCGGCTTGAACGAGTATGTAAATTTCCTGCGTGACAAAAAGGATATGAGGAACAGCACCATCGGCAAACAGATGGGATTCCTCAAATGGTTTCTGCGCTGGAGCTTCAAGAAAGGGCATCATCAGAATATTGCATACGACACTTTCAAGCCCAAATTGAAAACCACCTCTAAAAAGGTGATATTCCTGACTTGGGACGAATTGAACAGGCTGAAAGATTATCGGATACCGAAAGACAAACAATATCTGGAACGTGTCAGGGATGTTTTTCTGTTCTGTTGCTTCACAAGCCTGCGATATTCAGATGTTCGTAATCTGAAAAGAAGCGATGTGAAACCCGACCACATCGAAGTTACCACAGTCAAAACGGCAGACAGCCTGATAATTGAACTGAACGACCACAGTAAAACCATACTCGAAAAATACAAGGAAGTCCATTTTGAAAACCACATGGCACTGCCTGTTATCAGCAATCAGAAGATGAATGATTATCTGAAAGAACTGGGGGAACTGGCTGAAATCAACGAGCCTGTACGGGAAACATATTATAAAGGAAATGAACGTATAGATGAAGTCACCCCGAAATACGCATTATTAACCACCCATGCAGGAAGAAGAACATTCATCTGTAATGCGCTGGCTCTCGGTATTCCGGCACAAGTCGTGATGAAATGGACGGGGCACAGTGACTATAAAGCCATGAAACCCTATATTGACATAGCGGATGATATTAAGGCAAATGCCATGAACAAGTTTAACCAACTATAAAAGTATCAATCAGTTTCATAGATTATCAGCTATTTGAATTATATTTGCGACAACAATAAACATTAGAATGGAAAATAACAGAGAATATCATATAGGAAGAACGGACTTTGACGCATTTGTTCATGCCGTCGGTTCGGAAATAGAACAGGCGCAAGTCCGGCTGATTGCCGCAGCCAATGCGCAAATGCTGTTCCATTACTGGAAAATGGGCAACTATATCCTGTATCATCAGAACTTGCAAGGCTGGGGAAGCAAAATCATCAAGCAACTGGCAAAGGCTATCCGGTTCAATTACCCCGAAAAGAAAGGTTATTCGGAGCGTAACCTTACTTATATGTGCCAATTTGCACGGTCATATCCGTTGAACGTGCTACGAAGTTTCATTGATACAGACACAAGGCTGTCTGTTCCAAGCATACAGAATGTTACAGATGAAGTATTGAAACTGAACAACGGACAATTTACGCAGGAACTTACTGCGCAAATACAATCCGCTGATTGTCAATCTTTAGAAATTACGCAGGAAGTTCCTGCGCAAATTCAGGATGTGGAGAAAACAGTTTCTGCCATTTACAGGATGGAGATTAGGGAAATAGAAAAAGTTTTCCTGAAATCCCCTGTTGCCAAAATAAACTGGGCAAGCCAAATGGTCATACTTAACGGTTCGTTACCGTTAGGCATAGGATATTGGTATATGAAACAGGCTGTAGAAATGGGCTGGAGTAGCAATGTGCTGAAAATGCAAATTGAAAACAACCTATATAACAGACAAATCAACAACAACAAGGTAAACAATTTCACAGCCACACTTCCAGCACCACAAAGCGACCTTGCCAATTACCTATTGAAAGACCCGTACATCTTCGATTTGGCTGGAGCGAAAGAAAAGGCAGACGAAAGGGACATAGAAGAGCAGCTGGTAAAGCACGTTACCCGTTATTTGTTGGAAATGGGCAATGGTTTTGCCTTTGTCGCCCGGCAGAAGCATTTTCAAATAGGTAACAGTGATTTCTTTGCCGACTTGATTCTATATTCTATTCCGCTACACGCATACATTGTTGTAGAACTGAAAGCTACTCCATTCAAACCGGAGTATGCAGGGCAACTGAATTTCTACATCAATGTGGTGGATGACAAACTGAGGGGAAAAAATGACAACAAGACTATCGGGCTGTTGCTGTGCAAAGGAAAAGATGAGGTGGTAGCACAATACGCATTGACAGGCTACGACCAACCGATAGGCATCAGCGATTATCAACTGAGCAAGGCTATACCCGAAAACTTGAAATCAGCTTTGCCAAGTGTGGAAGAGGTGGAAGAAGAACTGGCATCTTTCCTTGACAAGGACAATAATCCCCAAAATTGAAGTCTATGGCAGGAGAAATAAACAAACTGATTCCCCAATATGGAGAACTCAATAGAATATATAATGATTGGGTAACCAATTATGCTTTTTCTTTTGACAAGCAGAAATTCATCACCGACTTTTACAGGCAGCACAATGATACAAAGGCTTTTGAAGCCGCTATCCTTGAACTGGTACTTGACAAGCAGAAAGAACAATACACATTGATTCTCAATAGTCTGAAAATCGAAATAGAAAAAAATATACGGGCTTATGAAACAAAACCGCTGAATGATGACGTCATAAAGCGTGTGTGTTTTCACTACGCAGACAGGCATAATTCTGCAATTAAAGACCAGTTGGAGATTACCACCAAGTTGCACGAGCCTTTGAATGACGCATACCACAGATATGATTTCATTGGTTTTCGGGAGCATACGGACGAAGAAGAAATACAGGCAGAAAAGGAATATGAACGCTGCAAGGCTGAATACGACAAGGAAAAGAAAGAATTGGATAAACTTTATGAACTGCAAAAGCAAGACAGGAAAGAGGCTTTTCAATATATAGAAAACCTTTCCGGCAATGTTTACCGCCTAAGTCTTCTTTTTATGGAAGTCCTAAAAAAGTACCTTCCTAATGATAGGGAAGAAAAACAGCAGGATGAACCAGTCAAGCAAAACGAACAAGAAGAAGTACAGAATAGCCCGGAGGGACAACATGAATATTTTGACATGAAGCAGCTTTCGCCCATTCATGAAACCTGTGTCGGGGAACAGTTCGAAGCCATTACCATAGCGGATTTCTATGCCAATATAAACCTGTACCCCTGCAAGAATAAACTAAAAATCAAGGCAAGGGAAAAGATACGGGTGTGTTACCTGATATTCCTGATGAGCGAGAAACTATCCAAGCAATACAGGGATGAATGGAGAAGCCAAATATTAAAATTGTTGGATATTGACGAGAGCTATTACAGGTCGAAATACAAAGAACCTGTTTCCGATTTTCCGAGTGACAGCAACCAGAAATTCGCAAAGGAAATGGAAAGCATATTCGGATAATTCGTGATATAACCTGACATTCTACGAAATTACCACTTTTACCACTCAAATTAATTTTTGAGTGGTATTTTTATTGTCTGATATTTAATGAGATAGCGCAGTATCCCATTTGTATTATCCACATCCTTACCACTTACAGCCATACCTAATTTTGCATCGTTCGAGAACAGAAATAACAGCCAGTGCGCAGGGCTGATTGTTTAACGACTAAATAGATTGGACGATGACAAATCTTCAAGAGTTATTATTAAAACCCGTCTGGCAGATGACAGGCGAAGAGTTCATATTTCTAAGCAAGTACGCTTCCAACCAAACGGAAGCGCAGCCACAGCCCGTTACGGACACAGAAAGAAAGTATGTGTACGGAATACTTGGCATTGCCAAATTGTTCGGGTGCAGTCTGCCTACCGCCAACCGTATAAAGAAAAGCGGAAAGATAGACAAAGCCATTACGCAAATAGGGCGCAAGATTATCGTGGATGCGGAACTTGCCCTTGAACTGGCTGGAAAGAAAACCGGAGGACGAAAATAACGGGAGGTGTACTTATGGATTATATGAAAGATATAAAAGAAATATCGGCGGAAGAAGCCGTAATCCTTTGGCAAGCCTCACGCCTGAGCCTGTCGAAAATCTATGAGAAAGCACCTGAGATTCTAAAAGTGCAAGGTTCGGTCATTGGTACACTGGGTAATTTCAGTGCATCAATCGGCAAAGCCAAAAGCAAAAAGACTTTCAATGTGTCGGCTATCGTGGCGGCAGCATTGAAGAATGGTACAGTGCTAAGATATGTGGCGGAACTACCCGAAGAGAAACGGAAAATCCTGTATGTGGACACGGAACAAAGTCCTTATCATTGTCTGAAAGTCATGAAACGTATTTTACGGATGGCTGGGCTTCCAGATGACAGGGACAATGAGCATCTGGAATTTCTTGCTTTGAGGAAATACACGCCCGAACAGCGTATCAGGATTGTAGAGCAGGCTATTTACAATACGCCTGACATAGGGCTTGTAATCATAGACGGCATCCGTGACATGGTATATGACATCAACAGCCCCGGTGAATCGACACGCATCATATCAAAGCTGATGCAGTGGACGGACGACAGGCAGATACATATCCACACGATACTCCACCAAAACAAGGGCGATGAGAACGCAAGGGGGCATATCGGTACGGAACTGAACAACAAGGCTGAAACTGTCCTTCTTGTGGAAAAGGACAAGAGCAATGGAGATATAAGCAATGTTTCAGCCATGCACATACGGGCAATGGACTTCGAGCCTTTTTCATTTCGCATCAATGACAATGCCATACCTGAACTGTTGGAGGGTTACAAGCCCGAAACCAAGAAACCGGGAAGACCGGAAGAGGAAAAGTTCGACCCTTACAGGCATATCACCGAACAGCAGCACCGCATCGCATTGGAAGCAGTTTTCGGGCTGAAAGAGGAATATGGCTACAAGGAACTGGAGGACACCTTAATTAAGACTTATGTGTCTGTGGGGGTAAAGTTGAACCACAAAAAGGCGGTATCGCTCATCACCATGCTTCGGAACAAACGAATGATAGTGCAGGAGAACGGCAGAAAGTACACGTTCATGCCCGACTTCCACTATTAGCCCACACCTTGCAATCGCTTCACTTTATTCCGGGGGTCTATATATTAGGGATAAAGCGAAGTGGTTGCGAAATGTGGCAAAACCGCTTCACTTTATTACCGTACTCTATATATACGAAAATAAAGTGAAGTGATTATACAGACCGTACTTCATAAAGAGGTACGGGCGAAAAGAGAAAATAAACCAATTCAACTATCATTAAACCTATCGTCTTATGGATATACAGACAGCGAAACAAATCAAAATAGCGGATTATCTGCACAGTTTAGGATTTTCACCCGTCAAACAACAGGGCATAAACCTGTGGTATAAGTCACCACTAAGGGAAGAAACGGAAGCATCGTTCAAGGTAAATACAGAACGTAACCAATGGTATGATTTTGCACTCGGCAAAGGTGGGAATATCATCGCACTGGCACAGGAACTTTATTGTTCCGACCATGTGCCTTACCTCTTGCAAAAAATCGAAGAACAGACACCCCGTATTCGCCCCGTGTCTTTTTCTTTTGGCAAGCAATCATCTTCCGAGCCAAGTTTTCAACAACTGGAGATTGTACCGCTTTCTTCTCCTGCCCTGCTTGCTTATTTGCAGGAAAGGGGAATAAACATTGCAATGGCGAAAAGAGAATGCAGTGAAGCGCACTTCACCCATAATGGCAAACGGTATTTCGCCATCGCCTTTCCCAATGTGTCGGGTGGGTATGAAATCCGCAACCAGTATTTCAAGGGATGCATCGCACCGAAAGAGATTTCTCATATCAAACAGCCGGGAACAGCGAGGGAAACATGTTATGTGTTTGAGGGATTTATGGACTATCTTTCATTTCTTACTTTGAGATTGGAGAATTGCCCGAAATATCCCGAACTGGACAGGCAAGATTATATGGTGTTGAACTCAGTAGCCAATGTTTCCAAAGCAATCTATCCGTTGGGAAGCTATGAGCGCATCCACTGTTTCTTTGACAATGACCGTGCAGGAATGGAAGCCATGCAGCAAATCTATAAGGAATACGGCAGGGACTTATACATCCGTGACGCTTCGCAGACATACAGCGGATGCAAGGACTTGAACGAATACTTACAGAAACAGACTGAAAGAAACAGGCAAGTTCAATCTGCAAAAGGGGTGCGCAGCCAACCACCGAAAAAGAAAAACGGCTTTCGGTTATAGCCCACTATAACTACACGCTTCGCTTTCGTAGTTGTGGGCTCTCCCGAGGGGATTAGGGCTTTGCCCTAATGACCCACTCAGGGCGTTTCTCCCCTAAGAACCCCGAGCAAAGAGTGCCCCTCTCTTTGCAATCTCCGCTTATGGGTTGCACCCCTAAGAACCCTGTGCGGTTATGAGCGGACAACAGAAGATTTCATCAACAATCCAAATCAAATTTTAAGAATATGGCAACAAAATCAAGCATACATATCAAACCCTGCAGAGTGACATCAAGCGGGGCTCATAACCGGAGAACTGCCGAGTACATGCGCAATATCGGCGAGTCCAGAATCTACATTGTACCCGAACTGACTTCCAATAACGAGCAGTGGATAAACCCGGGCTTCGGCAGTCCTGACCTGCAGGCGCACTATGACAGCATCAAACGGATGGTCAAGGAAAAGACCGGACGAGCGATGCAGGAAAAGGAGCGTGAGCGCAAGGGAAAGAATGGAAAGATTATAAAAGTGGCTGGATGTTCTCCAATCCGTGAGGGAGTATTGCTCATCAGACCAGATACAACACTGGCAGATGTACGAAAGTTTGGTGAGGAGTGCCAGAGACGCTGGGGTATTACACCGCTCCAAATCTTCCTGCATAAGGACGAGGGACACTGGCTTAGTGGACAACCCAAAACCGGGGATAGGGAGAGTTTCCAAGTCGGTGAAAAGTGGTTTAAGCCGAATTATCATGCCCATATCGTATTCGACTGGATGAACCACGACACGGGCAAGAGCCAAAAGCTCAATGATGACGATATGATGGAAATGCAGACTTTGGCATCTGACATCCTCTCCATGCAACGTGGGCAATCTAAATCCGAGACCGGAAAGGAACATTTGGAACGAAATGATTTCATCATTGAAAAGCAGAGAGCCGAACTGCAACGCATGGATGCTGCAAAACGGCACAAAGAAGAACAGATAGGTCTTGCTGAACAGGAACTGAAACAGGTGAAATCAGAAATACGCACTGACAAGCTAAAGAAAACAGCCACCAATGCAGCCACCGCCATAGCAAGCGGAGTTGGTTCTCTTTTCGGAAGTGGAAAGATGAAAGAGCTGGAGCGAACTAATGAAGATTTGCACCAAGAGATTGCCAAACGAGACAAAGGTATTGACACCCTCAAAATCCAAATGCAGGAAATGCAAGAGCGACATGGCAAACAGATACGCAATCTTCAGAGCATACACAACCAAGAACTTGAAGCCAAAGACAGGGAAATATCACGATTGAACACTCTGCTTGAAAAGGCATTCAAGTGGTTTCCGATGCTTAGAGAAATGTTGAGAATGGAAAAACTCTGCGCTGTCATTGGATTTACCAAAGATATGATAGATTGTCTTTTGACAAGGAAAGAAGCTATCCAATGTAATGGCAAGATTTATTCCGAGGAACATAGAAGAAAGTTTGAAATCAAAAACAACATCTTCAAGGTGGAGAAGAATCCGACCGATGATAGCAAACTTGTACTGACCATAAACAGGCAACCGATAAGCGAATGGTTCAAAGAGCAATGGGAGAAACTTCGGCAAGGTTTGCGACAACCAACGGAAGAACCAAGAAAAAGTAGAGGATTCAAGTTATAATAGAAAAAAAAGACAATATAAAAGCACTCTGATAGTTACGAAGTGCTTTTATATTGTATAAATTATATAATGTTTACCATTGAAGCTTCAAAGTAAACGCAACTTAAGGAATTGCCGAATTTTGTATTAATAAAGAATATACGACCTCTGATATATGCGCAACATATTGTGATGCTTGTGATTCATTACCCTTGAAATCCTTAACAAATATCGCTAAAGTATAGCAGACATTATTAGGCAGGCATATATAGGCAACATCATTGTGAGCTGCAAGAATACCATTTTCATTGACATAACCAGAACCCGTCTTATGTGCAATAGAAACCCTTTCTTTATCAAGAAGCGGAGCGACTATTCTATCTGTACCTGTCACACATTCTTTTAATGTATTCTTAATGAAACTTTGCTTCTCACCACTGACAATACTTTCGGTAAACAAACGGTTCATCAACATTGCGGCACCAAGAGGAGATGTATAATTAAAGTAAGCCCTATCGTGGTCAGCCGACATTTCCTCTTCTGTATAAGCTATCTGAAAACTTGAACGAGGAATAAGTGTGGCTATAAAACTGTCAGTTTGAGCAACATTGACCATATCTTTAAACATCAGATTGCTTGCATTATTATCACTTTGAGCAATAGTATAACGAAGTAAATCTCTCACGGTTAATGATATAACCAACTCGGAATAATCTTTCATCATAGGACTCCAAGTCTTTGAATCAAGTCTATTCCTATCTATCTTTACTAAGGTATCAAGTGAAATCCCTTTGTTATCAAAATCATTGCAAAGAGCTAATGCCTGATGAACCTTAAATACACTCATCATAGGATATACACTCTTATCATTAACTTTAACTGTATCTGTGTTATTAATAATAATTGCCACTCCAATTTCACCAGGACAAGCTGATACTATCCGAGAAATGCTATCAGTCAAAACATCTGTCAAAGGTGGATTTGTACTATTATTAGAAGTTGATTTAGAGAACAATAAAAAAACTAAAACTATGATACAAACTAAAGCTATACACAAAATTACAAGGCGTTTTCTTCTACTTTTTTTCATACTACGATTTTTAAACATTATATATTATCATGACAGACCCTGATTTATTATTTACTGCAAAGATACGAAATCTTACGGAAAATGAATTGGTTGTTTTTTCGTTTGTTCTGTTTTTTATCAAATTATTTTCCGAGCGAATATGATTCGTCTTAAATAAAATAAAAACACCCAACTTTACATTCTTGGGTGTAAAATTGGGTGTTTGTTTTATAATTTGCTGATTTTCAGCGTTTATTGCGGAGAGACAGGGATTCGAACCCCGGGTGCCTCGCAGCACAACGGTTTTCAAGACCGCCGCAATCGACCACTCTGCCACCTCTCCAAAACTTCTTTTTCAAGAAGTGCTTTTCTCTTAAAGCGGTGCAAAGGTACAAATCATTTTTAAATCTGCAAACATCCTTCCTGTTTTTTCACGAAATAATTGTACTTTTGTACCCATGATATACCCACAGAACTTTGAACAGAAGATAGGCTTCGACCAAATACGCCAACTGCTAAAAGAAAAATGTCTCAGTACGCTTGGCGAAGAGCGAGTGACAGATATGGTGTTCTCCGACCGCTTTAATGAAGTAGAAGAACGCCTGGATCAGGTTACAGAATTCGTACGTATACTTCAAGAAGAAGACAATTTTCCGGCACAATATTTTTTTGATGTACGTCCGTCCCTGAAACGGATACGGGTGGAAGGCATGTATTTGGACGAGCAGGAGCTTTTCGACCTGCGCCGCTCTTTAGAAACGATACGCGACATTGTACGCTTTTTGCAAAAAAGCGAAAATGAAGAAGAGGAGGAAACCACATCTCCTTATCCTTGTCTGAAGCGACTGGCAGGAGACATAACGGTATTCCCGCAACTTATCGGAAAAATAAACGGCATTCTTTCTCCCTACGGAAAAATAAAGGATAACGCCTCGGCAGAACTGGCACGCATCCGCCGCGAACTGGCAAGTACAATGGGAAGTATCTCACGCTCATTGAACAGCATTCTGCGCAATGCCCAATCGGAAGGTGTTGTAGACAAAGACGTAACCCCCACAATGCGCGACGGGCGACTGGTGATTCCTGTAGCTCCAGCCTTGAAACGAAAAATAAAAGGCATCGTACATGACGAATCCGCCAGTGGTAAAACCGTATTCATCGAACCCGCCGAAGTAGTGGAAGCCAACAACCGCATCCGCGAACTCGAAGGGGACGAACGGCGGGAGATTATCCGCATCCTTATGGAATTTTCCAATTTGTTGCGCCCATCCATTCCCGATGTTTTGCTGTCATATGAATTTCTTGCCGAAATAGATTTCATACGTGCCAAGGCCTTGTTTTCCGAGCAAATCACCGGACTGAAACCGGCTTTTGAAAACAAGCAGGTTATAGACTGGACAATGGCGGTACATCCGCTGTTGCAACTCTCCCTTGCCAAACATGGAAAAAAAGTTATACCGCTGGATATAGAGCTGAACGAAAAACAACGCATTCTCATCATATCCGGTCCCAACGCCGGCGGAAAATCTGTCTGCCTGAAAACCGTAGGGTTGCTGCAATACATGTTGCAATGCGGTCTGCTCATCCCGATGCACGAACGTAGCCATGCCGGCATATTCAGCAATATATTCATTGACATCGGCGACGAGCAGTCTATCGAAGATGACCTCAGCACCTACTCCTCGCACCTGACCAATATGAAGATAATGATGAAAAACTGCAACGAACGCAGTCTCATCCTTATCGACGAGTTCGGTGGCGGTACGGAACCCCAGATTGGCGGAGCGATAGCCGAAGCAGTGTTGAAACGTTTCAACCAAAAGCAGACGTTCGGCGTTATTACTACACACTACCAGAATCTGAAGCATTTTGCCGAAGACCATGATGGGGTGGTAAACGGAGCCATGTTATACGACCGCCATTTGATGCAAGCCCTTTTTCAGCTCCAGATAGGTAATCCGGGCAGTTCATTTGCCGTAGAGATTGCCCGTAAAATCGGATTGCCGGAAGATGTAATCTCCGATGCTTCGGAAATTGTAGGCAGTGAATACATCAATGCCGACAAGTACCTGCAAGATATTGTACGCGACAAACGTTATTGGGAAGGCAAACGTCAGACTATCCGGCAACGCGAAAAGCATATGGAGGAAACCATTGCCCGTTATCAGACAGAGATAGAAGAGTTGCAAAAATCGCGCAAAGAGATTCTGCAGAAAGCCAAAGAAGAGGCGGAACAACTGATGCAGGAAGCTAATGCCCGCATAGAAAACACCATCCGCGCCATTAAAGAAGCGCAGGCCGAAAAGGAAAAGACACGCCAGATACGGCAGGAATTAAATGATTTCCGCGAATCGCTGGACACCCTCACCGCTAAGGAGCAGGAAGAAAAAATTGCCCGCAAAATAGAAAAACTGAAAGAAAAACAAAACCGGAAAAAGGAGAAGAAAGCCAACAAGAATCAGGAAAATACATTGTCTGCACAAGCGTTGGCAGAGCAACAGGCAAAGAAGGAAGCCGAACGTCTGGCAGCAATCGTACCCGGAAGCTATGTCAAGATAAAAGGACAGACCTCAGTCGGCGAAGTATTGGAGATAAACGGCAAGAAAGCCATCGTTGCGTTCGGAAGTATCAAAACCACAGTCAAGCTGGATAGGCTGGAACGGACAAATGCGCAGCCTAAGCAAGCGGATGTCTCTACCAAGAGTACCTATATCAGTTCTCAGACACAAGACAGCATGTACGAAAAAAAGCTGAACTTCAAGCAAGATATAGATGTACGCGGCATGCGTGGAGACGAAGCCCTACAGGCTGTGACCTATTTCATAGACGATGCCATATTGGTAGGAATGTCACGCGTACGCATCCTACACGGAACCGGTACGGGCATCCTGCGCACGCTTATCCGCCAATATCTGCAAACCGTGCCCGGTGTAAGCCATTTTGCCGATGAGCACATTCAATTTGGCGGAGCGGGGATTACGGTTGTAGACTTAAGCTAATTGAAATTTAAAAATCGAGCAACAGAAAACTGCAAAGTTACAATATTAACAATCCTGATAAACAAATAATCCAATAACCCATTAGCAAGATGAAATCAATCAAAGAACTATATCGCATCGGCACTGGTCCTTCAAGCAGCCATACCATGGGACCTCGCAAGGCAGCCGAGATATTTCTGGAAAGACATCCGGAAGCTGCATCGTTCAAAGTAACATTATACGGCAGTCTGGCGGCAACAGGCAAGGGTCACATGACCAACATTGCCATTACCGAAGTGCTGCAGCCGATAGCACCGGTAGAGATTATCTGGGAGCCTAAGATTTTTCTCCCCTTCCACCCTAACGGAATGAAGTTTGTCTCCGTTGACAAAGCAGGAAAAGAGACCGACCGATGGACAGTGTTCAGTATCGGCGGCGGCGCTCTGGCAGAAGAGAATGACGGAGCATCCTCGGTCAATACACCCGATGTATATTCCATGAGCAGCATGACGGAAATCATGCAATGGTGCGAACGTACAGGAAAGAGCTATTGGGAATACGTCAAGGAATGTGAAGACAGCGATCTATGGGATTACCTGCAAGAAGTATGGAAAACCATGCAGGATGCCGTGAAACAGGGATTGGAACAGGAAGGCGTATTGCCCGGTCCGTTGAATCTACGCCGTAAAGCTTCCACTTACTATATACGTGCCAGCGGATACAAACAATCCCTGCAATCGCGCGGACTGGTATTTGCCTATGCTTTGGCGGTAAGTGAAGAAAATGCTTCGGGCGGCGTCATCGTCACTGCTCCTACGTGCGGCTCGTGCGGAGTGATGCCCGCCGTACTCTATCACCTTTCCAAAAGTCGTGATTTCAGTGATACGCGTATCTTGCGCGCCCTTGCCACAGCCGGGTTGGTAGGAAATATAGTAAAGACCAACGCTTCCATTTCAGGCGCGGAAGTAGGCTGCCAAGGAGAAGTCGGCGTAGCCTGTGCAATGGCTTCGGCAGCCGCCAACCAACTTTTTGGCGGTAGCCCCGCACAAATAGAATATGCTGCGGAAATGGGTTTGGAACATCATCTGGGAATGACCTGCGACCCGGTATGCGGACTGGTGCAGATTCCTTGTATAGAACGGAATGCCTATGCCGCCGCACGCGCCTTGGATGCCAACCTTTACTCCTCTTTCACCGATGGTATGCACCGGGTATCTTTCGACAAAGTAGTAGCAGTTATGAAAGAAACCGGAAACGACCTTCCGTCGCTTTACAAGGAAACAAGTGAAGGCGGACTGGCTAAAGATTATAAACCGATGTAGCAGTCAGAGACAAAAGCACGCCCAACTTACCCAAAACAAAATGAAGAATCTCTTCTCCTTACATATTAAGAGAGGGGATTCTTCATTTTGTTCCGGTTATACCTCAATCAAACAAGATTAACGCCCGGTCTTCAGCTTATCTATCGGCCAGTGCGTATCGTCCTTATTGCCACTCACATCACGTTTCTGCAACAAATTACCGTCTCCGGCATAGAACAACTGATACTCCTCATTACCATTCTCCACTTCGATAACATATTGGACAGGCTGTACGGGATATTCAAGCATATCAATATCTTCCCGTCTCCACTGCGCATATTCTCCGCCTTCGAAAGCGGTCTGTACCGTAGGCGGCAAACCTTCCCAAAGAATATCGGTCTCCGTCAATTTCCAGGTTGCCTGAACATCATACCACACATCCATTTCCCTGCCGTCCATCCAACAGTCGGCTACAAAATAATCGCCTTTCCGTTCCCATTCAATGTCCATGGCAGCAGGATATTTATCCTTAAGGGCTTTCGACACGGCATCGGGAGCTTTTATATTATCGTTTTTGTCGTCATCATCGCACGCACCAAAAGCCATTGCCGCAATGAACATCATCGCTAATACTTGAATTTTTGTTTTCATCTTCTTGCTAAAAAATTTAAAGTTATACATTCTGCATTATCACAATCAATCGTCCATGCCTACAAATTTTCCTTTGCTGTTAAACTTCAAGGAATAGTCATTGGCAAGTTCAACTTCCACCCCGCTGCGTCTGCGTTCAATCTTGGTGATGACCTCCTGCGGGAAGTTCGTCTTTACATATTCTTTCACAGATACCGGAATCAGAGCTTCGGGCACAGCAGCCTTCTTGCAATCCACATCAGTCCAATTTCCGTTGCTGTCAAAATCAATCTCCGTACGGTCGGTCAACAGCACCTCATAACTTTTCGAGCCCAGTATTCCGGTTTCAATCTTGATATGTGAGATTTGCGGATCGGTGAAATACCGGTTGATGAAGTTACGGGCTGTCAAAGGCAACTGCTTGGCATCGCGCGTAATGACATCACCGGCAAATGCCAACTGAACGGCTACAAGAGCCAACACAAGGATAGATAATACTTTCTTCATAATCGTTATTTTTTAATGTTACTGATTTGTTTCATATCATTCACACTGCAAATAACGACAGAGAAATAGGAAAGATTTGGGAATAATCAGTGTTAACGGTTATTTTTATTTTCTTTAACAAGTAGAAAGCAATGCATTCCATCCTGCCATTCGTAAGTAAGCCTCAAAAAAGAAATCCGGGCTATGGAACGGGCTATGGCGAGTCCCAGTCCGGTGGAGTCTTTCTTTCCGTCAATACTATGGTAGAAACGGCGGAACAACTTCTCACCGTCCAAAGGAGTATCACCTGTATTCTTTATTACCAGCGAATCCGGAGTAGTGAGTATCTGCAACTCTCCCCCATCCGCATTATGAAGCAATGCATTCTTCACCAGATTGGAAACCAGAATCTGTGCCAACGAATGATTACAGCGGATAATAAAAGGCTGTTCCCCCTGCTTACGCAGCAAGCGCACCTGCTTATGTTCGTATATATCCATCAAATCAGGCAGAAGGTTTTCCAGTATCTCGTCCACCGATACATCCTCCGACTCCGTGTACTGCCCGTTCTCTATACGGGAAAGCAGCAGCAAGGACTTGTTCAGTTTCACCGCACGTCCCAACGTTGAATAGATTTCATCCAGTTCCTTCATCTGCTGTTCGGTCAGGCTGTCGCTTTCAGCCAGCAGTTCCACTTTACCGCGCACGATGGCAAGCGGTGTCTGCAACTCATGCGATGCGTTTTCTATAAACTGCTTCTGCTCTTCATAAGCCTTGTAACTGCGGTTGCCCATATCCACCGCAGCCTCGCTCAACTGGCGGAATTCACGTATCTTCGTAGGGTTCTCCAATGCCGGAACTTCTTTGCCGGGCTGGATGCCGTGCAGCCAGTCCAGTAACTTATGCAACGGGCGGAATACCCCTTTCAATATCACTTGAATGCCCACCGATGTACAAATCAGCAGCAGCAGGAACAATGCCCCCAGATACCAAAGCATTGCCTCCACCATATCGTCCCGTTCCAAAATGGAAATCATCAGGGTAAGCTCGTAAAACTGTCCGTCGGGCATGCGGAATGCCGTACGCATCACGCGTACCGGTTCGTTCTCGTCCTCAAGTTCGATATACACGGTAGAGTCATAAAAAACTTCCTGATAATGATTTCCCTCCTTTTCAGAAATGGGACGGAACTTATAAAAAGACATCAATGAACCCTCCGTTTCAAGAAGGGAAGGATCGTGGAGTACGTGTTCTATTAATATTCCGGCATAATTTTCCAGCGTATCGTCCGTTTCATCAACAACCTCATCAATAATGGCATAATAAAACAATACACCCCATACAGCCATCAGGACAAATAGCAATAAGGAGATTTTACGATATGTATAATATACCAGTTTCATAATTCGGACAATTTATAGCCAAAGCCATAAACAGCTTTCAGCTCTACGGAAGCATTGGCCTGCTTCAGCTTCTTGCGCAGGTTCTTCACCTGCGAATATATGAAATCCAACGAATCTGCCTGGTCAATATTATCACCCCACACCGACTCGGCAAGGCTCATTTTATTGATAACCCGGTTGGCGTTCACCACAAAGTAATACAGCAGGTCGAACTCCTTACGGTTCAGTTGCAAAGGAGCACCGCCTACTTCCGCCTGCCGTTTGTCCGGATAGAGCAACAAATTGCCCACGGCAACAGACATATCGCCTTGTGCCTGACGGCGGCGTATTAAAGATTTTATGCGTGCATTCAGTTCTGCCAGATGGAAAGGCTTCGTCAGATAATCATCCGCCCCCAGTTCCAGACCGTCCACTTTATCGTCCAGCGAATCCTTGGCGGAGATGATGAGCACACTGTCCGTACGGCGCAAGTGCTTCAGCTCGCGCAACAAATCCAGACCGCTTCCTCCCGGCAGCATAATGTCCAATAGGATACAGTCGTAATCATAGTCGTTTATCTTGTCCAGGGCCGAAAAATAATCGGCAGCCGTTTCTACGACAAATTTCTCTTTCAGGAGCGAAGTGCGGATTGTTTCCCGCAAATCTTGCTCATCTTCTACAATCAGGATTTTCATGTCGGCAAAAAAAACTCACAAATCTGGAATCATTCTGGAATAGCCCGTATATCAATTGGAAACGGCATCTTCCCCATACACCTCTTCCAGCAGTTCCTCTTTCGCCATGGAGATTTTGCCATCTGCAGAAACCGTCAGCCGGAGAGGCACATAAAGGTCGGATTGCGGATAGCAGATACTGGCGGCATAGATAATGCCCTGAGGCGTTGTCTTATCATAGACCAGTCCTTCCAGAATGGCATATTTCAGAAAGCGGGCATCGACCAGTGAGGCGAAACTTTCCTTCGTAAACACCTTGTCCACAATCTGTTTTCCGCCACAGGTGATGCGCAGCGCAATGCTGTTGTCGATAAACCTCTCTCCCTGCTCATTCGTCACAACAGACAGACTCTCGTCCGGGCGGCGGACAACAGACGAGCGGTACTCCCTGCCTTTGTAGGTAATGGTCACTTTCGTATCGGAAACCTGCATACGCTGTGGAGCAGATATCACTGTGCTGTCTTTCATCAAGACCTGTACATCGTCTCCGCCTTTATTCCGCGATGTGCAGGAAATAACCGACAACATCACCGCACAAGTCACTATATAAACAAGAGTCTTCATTGATTCTTTTTTTTATTGACAAGGGCAAAGGAACAAAAAGAGCGGGAGAAATACAAATGAAAGCCATTAAAAACAGCAAGGGAGCATACCAAAAGAAAAACATCAGGTACATTCCGCCCCCTCTCATTGCCGTCAAATACATCCGAAGAATCTGCCTTCAATCAAGGTTCGTTCAGGTAACGGACGATTATTCCCACTTGCCTCGGCATAAATGTCCGCACCCTTGCGTGGTACCCCGTAAGCAGCAATTCCGCATACAATTCGCTGTTACGTTTAATCCAGCGCGTCAGCGTACGGATAGCACACCGTGCCGTTGTGTTGGGGCAATACAAGCATGCCAGCTCTCTTTTCGTATACGTTCTGATACGGAAGTCATTTTCATTTTCCATAGTTTTTTGCAGATTTATCATCAAAGTTTTTTTATTAGAGATACCAAAGATACAACATCCGAAAGGCGAAGTCAAGCAATCGGAGAAAAGATATGAACCTTTCCTGAAAAAAGTTCATATCCCTCTCTTTTACTTTCGCTTACCGTTCCAGGCGGACTGAAAGAATGTTATCCCAACGGATTTTCTTCTTCCCCGTTTCCGCCGGTTCCCGGAGTAGAACCGCCTCCCGAAACAGTTTCCGTTTTTTCCCAACTTGCTCTCGTCACGCTGGCACGTGTCAGCATCTCCCTGAAGTACTGTCCCGGCGTAAAAATTATTTTCCGACGATAAACCGTATCCGACTTCACATCCTCTTCCCTGTCCTGACTCTTTGCATTAATACCCGGTCGGAAACAACCGAAATCACCCAACTGTACGGAAAATCCCTTGTTAATGTTAATGTTCAATGTGTCTATCAAGCCATCCAGAACCATCTTTACCACACCACGCGGGGCCATGCCTATCTTGGTGACTTCATCGCACAAATCGCCAAACTGTATTATACCAAGCGTTTTCAGTTGCGCTACATACTTTTCCGTTTTTGTCTGATCAAAACCGAATACTTTCTTTTTCACTTCGTAATTCAATGCCATAACTTTTTTTAATTTAAACGATTAATAAATTTGTTTTTCGGTTTTGTTTGCTCGTCAGTTTGCAAAACCTGCTTCTCTGTGATCACAATACAAAGATACAACAGGTGCAAAGCGACATGGTGCTTTAACTGTCGTTTCAGTAAGTTACAGTCATGATAAAGAGGATTAGCAACAATAGATAAGCTATTGATAAACAAAGATATATATACCTATAAAAAACTTTTCACTTTTTTCCTGCATACACCACATTTCTCCCCATTCCGTATCTCACCAGCACTCCGTCTCTGATAAACTGATTCAAATCGTTAACGGCCTGCTTGTAGCTACGTCCCGTCAGACGGGCATACTGGGCACGGTTAATGCAAGGATTCCGCTGCAAATATTCGTCCAGCAATTGAAAGCGGCGCTCCATAGACGAAAGGTTATCCGAGGAAAGCGGCACGGCGGGTTGCGGCCTGCGCTCAAGCCTCATCTTACCACTTAAATCTTCGTGAAATTTCTTCCCTAGACGGAAATTCAGTCCGCGCAAGGCAACTGACGCGGCACGTACCTCATCTTTCTCCATCGCACGGCGCCGACAACTCAATGAGGGCGTAAAATAGCCCAACTCGCCCAATTCTACCGTCCAACCGTTGGCCAGGCAATCGCGCAGCTCGTCCATGAACGCTGCCATCGCACCCTCAAGCACGCTGCGGCTGATACCCGTAAACAAGTGGACACGGTCTATAAACTCTTTTCTATCAATCGTTCCCTTAGCCACAAAACGGGCGTAAAGGGGTTGTTGCTCACCGGTGTGGCGAATATCGGGTTTCTCCAGAAGGTCATAATAGGCACTCATACTTTTCAAGATGCTAAGTTTTCACCATTGCTACACTCAGCATCCTTTCTCACGGTGACAAAGAGAGAAAGCCGTTTCTTCAATTAAATTGTTCCGCCACGGGGTAAATTTTGTTCCATCATGGAGAAAGTTCTGTTCCACCGTGGCGGAATGGAATTTACTCCATGGCAGAACAATCTGGCATTAGGAAGTAAAGATACTGCTATTTTGCCGGATAAGCAATAAAAGCTACAAAAAAAGAGAATAATAGTTTCGCCTGCCGTCACAGCGCTTTCCAGAACTTCTGGAAATCCCGGTAACGTCCGTAACAAACCAACCGGTCGCCCGCCTGTATCCGGTCATCATCCGGCAGTTCGTTCACCACATCATGCTCGGTGAAAGAGATGCCCAGGCAATTCTTCAAAGTCTCGGCACGCTTCAGAGCAAGCAGTTTCAACCCGAACTCGCTGTCAAGCTTCAGTTCATTTACATTATAACCTATAAATTTTTCGGGCACAGTAAAATTCACGACATAGTAATTGGAATCCACCCGGAACGTTTCGATGTCGGCACCAAACTCCAGCAGATGAACCAGTCCGCGGGCCGCATCCTCCTCAGGAGTAAGGATACGATCCAGGCCGAAAGCCTCCAGCACCGAACGGTGCACCCCGTCGATAGCCCTTGCATAGATGCGTTTCACCTTTTTCTGTTTCAACAGCGCCACCACCCGGATGGAAGCGCCGAAATTCTCGCCGATAGCGACAATAACGACATCGACACTATTCAAAGGAAGCACGGACAAAGCCTGCCCGTCGGTTGCATCAATCACAAAGGCGGTTGCCACCTTGTCCTTCAAACTATCCACACGGCCGGCACTGATGTCCGCACCTATCACCTCATGTCCCAAAGCCGAAAGCTCCTCGGCAAGCACATGACCGTAATTACCCAAACCGATAATAATATATTTCATAATCAATCAATGTTAGCATTCCGTACACCTGTTTCCAAATCTCACTTAGTTAATGATAATCTGTCCGCTCGGATACTGGTACTTCGTATGTTTTTTCTGCTTGATGATGCCGAGCATCAGTGTTATAAGTCCCACACGTCCGACAAACATCAAAAGCGCCACCAGCAACTTGCTGTCGCTGCCCAGCAAGGGAGTGGCATTCAGGCTGGAGCCGACCGTACTGATGGCCGAAACACATTCAAAGGTAATCGCAAGCAGGGATAGTCCCGGCTCCAGGATACTGATGATGAAGACAGACACAAACAGTACTCCGAACGACATCACCACCGTAGCATTGGAACGTCGGATAGAGTCGTGCGACAACTCACGCCCGAACACTTCCACCCGCTCCGTGCCGCGCAATACCGCCACAAGATTCAGCACCACAACCGCAAAAGCATTCACTTTGATACCGCCTGCGGTGGACTGCGAACCGCCGCCAATCCACATAAGAATAAGGTAGAGCAATAAAGTCTGTACCCCCAGGCCGGCTAAATCTACGCTGGAAAAGCCCGCCGTACGGGGACAGGCGGCATTGAAAAATGCCTGTGTCCACTTATCGGCAACCGACATCCCCGCAAAAGACGCGTTCCACTCAAAAAAAGCGATACCGGCCGTGCTCACCGCCAAGAGCAGGAAGGTAACAATCAGCACGATACGCGTATTCAGGTTATAAAGATGGTAGAAACGGCGGCCGTCCCACTCCCATGTATGCAAAAATCGCCAGAAACGGCGTATATGATAAAGGATAATGTCCTTGAAGTTCACCAATATGGGGAAACCGATACCGCCAAGAATAATCAGCAGTGAAATGTATATATAGAACGGGTTATGCCCCTTCATCAGCAATGGATTGCCCAAATTGCCCGGCAAGGTGGAAAACCCTGCATTGCAGAATGCCGATATAGAATGAAAAGCCGAAAACGCCAGTTCTTCGTGCACGTCCATCCCCATTGTACCATGAATATCGCTCCAGATGGCAAACGTACCTATCCCCTCTATCACCAATGTAAAGCCAAGAATATACACCAGTGTGGACAACAGCGAATTCAGAGAATTGGAACTGACCATATCGCGCACCACCAACTGATTATACAAAGAGGTATTCCCCATGAAGAACATCGCGAAGAAACTTGTCAGCGTCATCACCCCCAGACCGCCAATCTGAATCAGCAGAATGATGATTACAAAACCCGTTGTCGTGAAAGTGGATGCCACGTCTACCGAAGTCAGTCCCGTCACACACACCGCACTGGTGGAAATAAACAGCGAATCCACCCACGAGATGCCCGCCACCGTAGAACGGGGAAGCATCAGCAACCCTGTCCCTATGAGTATGATAATGAAGAAACTGACCGCCAGGATAAGCGAAGGGTTTGTCCGTCGTCCCAGCAACCGTACCAGTCCATACGACAGATTCAGGAAAGACAGCACCAGCAGCAATACAAGATGATAGGCCTTGCCGTTCAGAAAATCCCAGACTGCCTGCACGGCGCCTTCCACTTCCGGGCGATGAAAGATAACCGGAACCAGCGTCAGATAAAGCAGAAAAGTCAATATCCAGGTCAGCATACTGAAAGTCTGCCTCGTATCTTTATACTCCAACAGGATATGTAAGGATATATCAACCAGAAAAACAATCCACACACCATGGTACAGACGCTGCAATTGGTGAGCCTCCGCTGCCGAAATGGTAAATCCGTGTTCGTATACCAGACCGACAATCAGCAGAATGGACGCCAGGTACGTCAAGGCTGTCATTACTCCCAACGCCACGCGTATATAGGGATGAATCCATTTATTCTGGTACAAAAAGAACTTATGATAGAGCTTCATAAATATATCGGTTAATGAGACATGGCAAACTTAGACAAATCTGCCCTTATAAACAAAAAACAATGGAAAAAAGAAATTGGTTTAAAAATAATAGCTACATTTGGACACAGAATCACTTTTAATTTATAATAACCACTATGAGCAACAAAACAAAAAGATTCATCCTTCCGGAAGAAGAAATTCCACATTACTGGTATAATATACAGGCCGACATGGTGAACAAGCCCATGCCGCCGCTCAACCCCGCCACCAAGCAACCGCTGAAAGCGGAAGATTTGTATCCCGTTTTTGCAGAAGAGCTCTGCCGCCAGGAACTCAATCAGACCGATGCCTGGATTGAAATACCCGAACAGGTGCGCGAAATGTACAAATACTACCGAAGCACTCCGCTGGTGCGTGCCTACGGACTGGAAAAAGCGCTGGGTACACCGGCACATATCTATTTCAAAAACGAGAGTGTGAGCCCGATGGGGTCTCATAAACTGAACTCCGCCATACCGCAGGCCTACTATTGCAAGCAGGAGGGTGTGACAAACGTCACCACCGAAACCGGAGCCGGACAATGGGGAGCTTCGCTGGCTTATGCCGCCCGCCTCTTCGGGTTGGAAGCCGCCGTATACCAGGTAAAAATCAGCTATGAGCAAAAGCCTTACCGCCGCAGTATCATGCAGACCTTCGGTGCGCAGGTAACTCCTTCGCCCTCCATGTCCACCCGTGCCGGAAAAGACATTCTGACCGCTCACCCCAACCACCAGGGTTCGCTGGGCACGGCCATTTCCGAGGCCATCGAGCTGGCACGAACCACACCCAACTGTAAGTATACGCTCGGTTCCGTATTGAGCCACGTCACTCTGCACCAGACTGTAATCGGCCTGGAAGCCGAAAAACAAATGCAAATGGCCGGCGAATATCCCGATATGGTCATTGCCTGCTTCGGAGGCGGTTCCAACTTCGGAGGCATCGCATTCCCATTCATGCGCCACACCATCCTCGAAGGCAAAAAGACACGGTTCATTGCCGCCGAACCGGCCTCCTGCCCGAAACTGACACGCGGCAAATTCCAATACGACTTCGGCGATGAAGCCGGATATACCCCGCTGCTGCCGATGTTTACCTTAGGACATAATTTCGCTCCCGCCAACATCCACGCCGGCGGTCTGCGCTATCACGGTGCAGGCGTCATCGTATCGCAACTGCTGAAAGACGGCTATATGGAAGCAACGGACATCAAACAACTCGAATCGTTCGAAGCCGGCTGCCTTTTCGCACAGGCAGAAGGAATCATCCCTGCACCGGAGTCCTGCCACGCCATTGCAGCCACTATCCGCGAAGCAAATAAATGCAAGGAAACGGGCGAAGAGAAAGTCATCCTGTTCAACCTGTCCGGCCATGGCCTCATCGATATGGCATCGTACGACAAGTACCTTGCCGGCGATTTGCAAAACTATGAGCTGACCGACAACGATATCCGGAGAAATCTGGATGAAATAGGCAATCTGGTCTAATAGATATTTGCCATACTGACGAGCGGTTCATAGAGTTTCTCTATGTCCTGCGAATCCATTTCAATCTGCACCTGGTCTCCCGGAATCAGACTTGTTTCCGCAGGGACCAGGTTTTTTCCATCCCTATGCACATTGATGATAACACAGTGTTCGGGCAAGGAAAGCTCGCTTACTGCCTTGCCGTCGAGGTAAGAACCGGTCATGACTTCCACAGACAGCGTATACCGGTTTTCTTCACGGAAATCGGGAGAGTTAATCATATCCTCGTATAAAATCACATTGAAAGACTTCATCTGGAGCAACTCCGTAAAATAATACGTCAAACCGCCTACCACCACCGAGGGATAAAAGACTTCGAAGTGTCCGGTTATCTCCGTTATCAGCACAATCGCCGTAAGCGGTGTACGCTCAATGGCCACCAAAAATGCCGACATGGATATCAGCATGACATAAGTGATATTCTGGGGTTCGATAATGCCGTACTTTACAGCGACCAGTCCTACAAGCTGTCCCAACAGTCCGCCCGTCACCAAAGTGGGAATAAAGTTACCACCCGGCAAGCCTGAAGACACGGAGCACACCGAGAACCCGAAATGCAACAGCATGACGGCAAGCACCCACATTATTTCCGTACTGCCGTTCTGTGCCTGTTGCAGCAAGAACTGCTCGCCGCCACCGGTCAGGTTTACCTGCATCAACGAGATAATGTAGGCAACCAGTACCAAATAAAACATCTTGATATATACCGGAGACTTGACCTTAGAATATACCCGCTTGAACGAAATCATAAGCACAGAGTATATCTTGCCGACAATGGAAATGATAACAGCCAACAAAAGGAAATACTTCATCCGGACAAGAAAAGTCAAAACAGGTTCCGACACCTCAATCAGATGATAAGGGTTCACGGGAAAAACCAAACCGGCAACCGCTCCTGCCACTACACCCGCCAACAACGTAGTAATGGCTGTCTTAGGTGCATCGAAACGTTCGATGGATTCGATAACAATCAATGAAGAGGCCAATGGCGCAGCAAAAGCAGCCGCAAGCCCCGCCCCTGCTCCTGCCGCCAGCAACTGCTTGCGCTCGCCCTGCAGAATATGCGTCCATCGGGACACGAGACTGCCGATATAAGAGCCTATCTGCACAGAAGGTCCCTCACGCCCCAATGACAATCCGGCTGCCACAGAAAGAATTCCACCAGCGAATTTGGAAACCAGCTCCACAAACGGGTGTTTATAGGTTATGCGTCCGTTGATTGCCCCGCGTGTCTGCGGAATGCCGCCGCCACTGATAAGAGGCATCCTGCCTACCAGAAAGGACACAAACATCAGAATCCCCCAAAACAGCAGGAACAGGAGTATATGCCAGTACCAGGCAGGACGGGATGCGAAAAAGTCGCTGCGGATATGTAGCAGGAAATAAAGCAGATAATGATAACAGACCGCAATAAGCCCTGTCAGCAATCCCACAATCATGCTGACAAAATAAAGCCGCGCATCTACCAACTTCAACTTCCAGATATGCCAGCCGCGAACCGTTTTCCAATTTTTTATTTTATGTAAAAAACGCATGGAGTATTCTTTGTTATCTGCATTCCCCTACAACAATTTCTCTCCTGTGAAGTTCTGAACCGGCTACCCGATTATATTTATTTTACCCTCTCAGCATTGCTGATAATAAAAAAGAATCTCCCCGTCAAGCCATACACAGAGAGGAGATTCTTCGCTACATTCAAAAGAAAAGAACGGAGCTTTTTATATTATGACACACTTATTATATTAAACCACAGTTTTTCCGGCAGCTTAAGACTTCTGTGCAGAACGTACCGGGTGTTTATGTTTTCCTTGCGCAACAGCCTGCTTTTTTCTGCGGTCAAATTCTTTTTTCAACTTGTTGGCATTGTTCTGTTCCGTCCGGTAAATCTTCATAATCTGTTTGGGAGAAAGTATTTTTCTGAATTCATCATAATACTTCTCACGCACATCCAGTATCTTACGACTTTGGGCAAAACGTCCTTTTATCTGCTGCTCCACCTCAGCATCCGTCAGCACCGGTTTAGGTTGCGGCTTCATGCCTTTCTGTTCCGCCCCCTGCCCGGAGGAGGGTTGCCTGCGGTTCATCATTCTGCATTCGCGCAATTCCTTCAAATAGTTCTGATAAACCGGTACAAATCTGGCAGCCGCGGCATCATCCAACATCAGTGTGTTCACCATCTGATTGGTCTGGCGTTCCATGAACTGCTCCGGTGTGTGACGTTGCCTTTTATCTTTATTCACCTGGTTTTGAGCAGAGAGACTGAACTGACCGCCTATCATAAGGCACGTCAGAAATACGTAAATGAATTTTGCTTTCATAATTCTTCTTTTTTTTAAGACAATACTATTAATTTAAAAATATATCGCTTTCGGAGAAGCTGACGAGCTCTTCCAGCTCCTCGTCCGACATTTCACGAATCCATTTATCAGCAGGGGCCGCCGCCGTACAATTCCCGGTATCCAGCATCTGCCCTCCTCTATCACCTTCCCTGAAAAGAGACGGCATAAACAAAAAGCCGACCAATGCCGCAGCTATGGCAATACCCGCAGAAACGGTTATCCACAGACGATGCCCCGCCGGCTTGCCACCATACGTATGCCTCCGCACATTACGCTGCATTTCGTCAAAGAAACCTTCGGGCACACGATAGGGAGTCTTTTTTCCTATATCATCAAAATCAAACTCTTTTTTCATAATCTCAATTATTTAGTATGTACTCTTTAATCTTTTCCTTCGCATAATGATAATTCACCTTAAGCGTATCTGCCTTACCGTCGAGAATGCGGGCGATTTCCTCGTAATCAAGTTCGTCATAGTAGCGGAGATTGAATATCAACCGTTGCTTCTCCGGCAATCTCAATATGGCTTCCTGAAACTTGACGGCCAGCTCATTTTCATAATCCACATAGTCGGAAGCCTTCAAACTGGAAATCAGGCTCTCCTGAATGTCTTCGGTCGAAACGGTTTCCCGCCTTTTACGGCTATTCAACAAGCGGAGACTTTCATTCGTTGCAATCCGGTAAATCCATGTGCTCAGTGAACTCTCGCAACGGAATTGCTCCCAATGCCTGTACACCTGAATAAAGACTTCCTGCAATACATCCTCCGCATCTTCGTGCAGCACTACCAAACGCCGTATATAATAATATATCGGTTCCTGAAAACATTCCACCAACAGTTGAAAGCCCTGTTCACGGTTGGATTTATATATTTGTCGAATCTTGTTTTCGTTTATCATCAGTTCATCCGGGTTTTACTGGTTAGAAAGGAGAAATGGGAAGAAGTTAAATGAGACGGAGCGTATTTGTCGTTTATTAACAAAAAAAGTCGGGGCTGCATCTTTACAAGACACAGCCCCGACCCATCTGTTTATAAGTTTACGGCAATTACCAGAATCTGTTTCGCTCAGGATTATACTCAAATCCCACTCTTTTCAGTGTCCGGACAATTACTTCTTTCTCAACGTTCATATCCTCACAAAGTGCATCTAGTGAAGGATAGAAATCACGCAATTTCATATTGATGAAACTGTACAGCATCATCGGATCTTCAGGCAATTTCATAGTCACAATCTTTGTTTAAATTAAACACTAATACCGGGCGCAAAAATACAATAAAATATCATACGAAAGAGTATTATCCCTTGAAATCTGCAAGTTATCCATGCAAACGATTGAAATGGCACGTCAATTAAAACGTTGCGGTCCCCTCTGGCTAACGATTACATAGATAATGACCGGCGCTCCGATAATCGGTGTAACTGCATTCAAAGGTATAATACCTGCCTCACCGGGCAGAACGCAAATCAGGTTGCAAAGCAATGCTACTGCTCCACCGCTCAAGATAGTCACAGGCAACAAGGAGTTATGATTGGCTGTCCGCAATACCATACGGGCTATATGAGGAACGGCAAGTCCGATAAATGCAACCGGTCCGCAAAAAGCGGTGGTTATGGCAGTCAGCAAACCGGTGATGACCAAAAGCCAGTTGCGCACATATCGTATATTGATTCCCAAATTCTCCGCATAACGCTCTCCCAGCAATAATGCGTTCAGAGGTTTTATCAGTAATAAAGAGCCGAATAATCCGGCAACGGTCACCAATGCGAAAGCAGGCATTTGCTGGAGAGAGACACCGCCAAAATTACCCAATCCCCATACCATATAAGATTGCACTCCCTCTGCCGTAGCAAAGAAATTCAGCAGGGCAATGGCGGACGAAGCGATATAACCTATCATGATACCCGTTATCAGCAACATGACATTGCTTTTTAACAACGTAGAAAAGAAAAGGATAAGTCCCATTATCAGCATAGCACCTACAAACGCCCCAGCCAATACGGAGAAGAAACCGGACAAACTGAATGTTCCGGCAGATATGCTTCCACCAAAAAACAGCATCACGAACGCCACTCCCAGATTCGCCCCGGAATTAATGCCCAGAATAGACGGACCTGCCAGCGGATTCTTAAAAGCGGTCTGCAACATCAGTCCGCAGACTGCCAGCGCACCTCCGCAAAGCAATGCTGTCAAAGCTTGAGGCAGGCGGGACTCCCATACAATAAAACTCCAGCTTTCCTTCTCGCCTTCATGCCCCATGAGTATGCTGAAAACATCGGATGCGGGAATCGGAACCGACCCTATCAGCAGATTAGCCATAAACAGTAATACAATTACCATTCCTAATCCGATGCCATATTTCCATCCTTTATTCATTCAATTTGCAAAAATAGCGCAAACCGCCTAAATCTCCTATTTCGGGATGTAAAATCTGTATCAAATCCGCCAACAAATAGTCCGGACGGAAAGGAGTTTCTTCATAAAAAGGAACTTTTGCCGTGTTACATCCGTAAATATTCCGTGTTTTGAATGCTTTGAAGCCAGTATAACCTATATAATCGGCTTTCAAATCAGAATAGGTCATATCACGGTCTCGATTGTACTTAATAGTCCATACATCTGCATCACCAGCCTTGTCAAAAACTGTTTCAAAAGCCAAAGGAATGGAACCGCTGTGTTTATCTTCCGCAAAAGCATAACGCCCGCAGGCATCATTAAACAAACGTCCGATTGTACTGCAACCACCCGGTACATACCAAGCAGAACCGCTTTTCAGTTCACTGACAATAGACAAAGACGAAGACGAAAGTGAAGCACGTTTTCTAAGCTGGTTATAACAACTATCCACCTCGGCAAAAAGGCTGTCGGCTTTTGAGACAACACCAAAAAGCAACCCGTAGAAACGCATCCATTCGGCACGCCCCAAAGCGGAAGTCTCCATATAGTCGGCACACTCGATAATAGGAATATTCAGCTTTTCAATACGTCCGTAACCACCACTGTTTTCAAACGGAGAAAGCAAAATGGCATCGGGATGCAGGTCGATAATCTTTTCCATATCAGGATTCATACCGTCACCACAGTCGGTAACCGTTCCGTTACGGTATCCGTCCTGTATAACCGGCAGTTTAATGTACTTCAAGTCACATACACCGCCTATACTGCCTGCAGCTCCCAACTTATCCATAAGACTGCAATGAACCGAGGAATAAATGACCGATTTGCGAAGCGGAGTACGCACAATTGTCCCCTCGGGCAGGTGAATCGGCAAAGGTTGGGATGCCGGAACCAAGATATAGGTGTGCAATGTTTTCAGGGTATCCCAAGGGTTACGTAAAGTGGCAATAGTGTAGTCGGGATAACTTACTAACGTGAGGTTATCGGCATAACGCAGAGGGATAGTATCACCGGATATAAAAACAGAGACAGTCTTGTCCTTCCCACTACAAGCGGAAAGGAACAAGACCAGCGTCAGCATAAGAAACAATAATGTAACTTTTCTCATTTTTAATTAAAGAATACAGCAGAATTGGGATTAATGCCTCCTGCATCGAACTTCTCGATAAATGTGCCGTCTTTCTTGAAACGGTAGATGGTGCCGTTCGTTGTGAACTCGGAAGTACTGATATAAATATCACCGTTATTTTCGTTTACTTCCAACATGTACAACGTGCTTGAAGTAAGTTCGGCAGGGGCGTCTTTGAGGAAAGAAGCATTATTCATCTGCCCGGTCTTGATGTTATAAGTAAAGAAAGTGTTGACTGTTGTATATGTATTCCAGTCCGTCAATGAATTCACCAGATATAAGATATCATTAGCAGCACACATACGGGTGGCACTGCCTAATTCCGTCACCTTATTGTTGGCAGCAGGATCTATCATCTGCAATGAATAGCCAACATCGCCATAATTGCCCCATGAAATCAAAAAGACTTTATCATCCTCTTCAATCAAAGCATTGGGGTTCAAACCTACCGTCAACAGCTCTTTCAGCTTGAAAGTACGCAAATCTATCACCTTTACGTCAGTGTGCTGAGTACTCCAATCAGCAGTACAGCTATTCGCCACATACAGCATATCCTCGCAGATTGCCACACCTTCCAGATTGTCACCAAGTCCGGTCAATTTATCCACTACCTCCAACGTTTTCGCATTGATTTTAGCCACAGCTCCTCCGTAGAAGGAAGCATAGATATATCCATCCTCAGCGTCTATATAGCGAATACCAGCACTGAGGTCATTATCACTAACAAACGAAACACGTTTCAACTCCACACCTGCGGCATTCAGCTTGGTCAGATAATTGGAACCGCTTACAGCTATATATATTTCATCTTCATACTTAATCATGCTCTGACCAAGGTCACCCAACTTGGCATTGTTTTGGATCTTGTAGATATCACTGATAAAATCCGCATCCTTATTGGGTGCATAAAAGGCAAGTCCTGCATTGTTCGCCCCTTGAGAGCCTTCGTTCAGAATATAGACACGCGTCTGCGGCAGTGTCACCTTCGACCCGCCGTCATCCAGAGAATCGTCATCGTCGTCACTACAAGATGCCAAAGAGACACCCAAAGCAAGCATGCAGAGCATACCGAATAATAAACTTCTTACTTTCATAATCACAGTTGTTATTGTTTATAATTAGTTTTTGTTGTTCATAAATAGATTATTCAAAACTTGAAAGTACCCGTCAACCGCCACGAACGGCCCGGCATAGGATAATATTTTATCACGTCATACTGTTCATCGGTCAGATTTATAATCTCGGCCTGCAACAGAAGCCGGCAACCGCCCAAAGCAAACTCATGAGAGAGGCTCATCGTATGCTCCAGATAGCCCTCAATCTCATTCTCCGGAATGTTCTGCGACAAATAGTAACGCTTTCCCACTCCTACCGCCGAGTATCCCACATTCACCCACGGCGTTTCTACAATGGCAGACGCGTTTCCGCTATGAAGAGGAGTATAAGGCAATTGGTCCTTATAGTTCTTCGCGTCGGAATCGGTCAGGTCAATGGCCTTTTGCCATGTATATCCGCCCGACACAATCAGTCTTATTTTCTCCGTCAATGAAACGGTTGCCGCCAAAGTGGCATCCACACCTGCGGCATGCACCTTGCCGTAGTTCGCCATCTTCCACGCATAGGTGGTGGGAAAAGCCACAATCTTATCCGTTACATCATTATAGTAACCGTCGAGCGTAACGGAGATATAGTCGAACACAGACAATCCGGATTTACTCCATGTGATGCCGACATTGTATTCGTCTGCCTTCTCGGGTCGCAGATTACGGTTGCCCAGCCGGTAGTAATAGAGGTCGTTGAAAGTGGGCAGACGGAACGTACTCTTATACATCAACCGGAAATACAGCGCCTCGTCCTGCCAAGGCTGCATACTGACTGATAAAGAGGGGGCAAAGCGATGGAAGTCATCGGGAACCGTACCTTTCTCGGCATGCTCCGAAGTGGCGGTATGCACCAGCGAGGCCGTGGCCGTGAGCCATCCTTGCCGGTAGCGTGCATTGAAGGCACTGATGGAAGTATATCTTGTAGGGAAAGGACATTCCGGCAAACTGTTGCGCAACTTGTTTATCACCCCGTCCTGCGCCAACGAAAGGGTCAAAGCTTCCAAAGGACGGTAGAGAACGGTTGCGGAAATATAATATTCGTCTTGCCGGTGATTTTCCCGATAATATCCATCGGTATATTCCTTGCCCTCATCCTTGTATTTGTTCCAGCCATGATTATACTTTGCTTGTGCCTGCAGACTCCACCGGGGCGAGAAATGCTTCCTATAACGTGCTTGCACAAAAGTATTCTCATCCCAAAGCGTTTCATCGGAAAGGGGATTATAGAGCGTAACCGCCCCCGGAAGTCCCCGGCGGGAATAGAAGTAGTAACCCTTCACATCCAGTTCGCTGTCATCCTTGAAAGTATGATAAAGGGTAGCTTCACCCTGCCAGGAATAGATGCCGGAGTTGTTACGTTTCTCTTCCGTCACGTATTTCCCATTGACCAGCGTGAAAGGGTAATTACCGTCCGCCCTCATATAACCGGCATCTAGCGCCACGCGTGTACGGCTACCCAGTTTCTGCCACCAGCGCAGCGAGGGGCTGACCATGCCGAACGACCCTCCGCGCACCCGTGCCTGAAAAGCGGCATTGCGCCCGTCATCAAAATGAGGTTTTTCCGTCTCTATGCCCAGCACACCGGCCGACGCATACAAGCGGGCGGACTGCAACAAGTCCTCCGACTGCCCGATGGCGAGCGAAAGCATGGAAACATTGTCCAGCGAAAAACGCCCGATATCTATCTGCCCTGCCTGACAATTGCTCACCGCCACCCCGTCATAACTGACAGCTGTATGGGCAGCTCCCATATTGCGTATGGAAACCGTTTTCAGTCCTCCAATGCCTCCGTAGTCCTTTACATTGGCTCCGGCAAAACGGCGCACAGCATCTGCCATATTCTGTATTCCCAGCTGGCTGATATCCTGCCGTGACATCGTCTGTATGGGTACGGCAGAAGTCACTTTATTGGGCGACCTGCGTGCTGTCACTGTCACTTTCTCTATCTGATGCACTTTCCCCGTAATCGTATCTCCCCCTACCTCCTGGGCAGAGAGCCGGAATATACTTGCACCCACTGAAACAGCACAGACCAGTAGTACCCTAGTCCTTCCTGACATAGAATAAATGAAGATTATCTTAAACCATTTGCGCACTACCCACTTTCCTCGAATGGACAATTTTTCGACTTTGTTTTGCAGGTCTTCTGACTCGTTCCCGGTACATCGCCTTCCCGTTCTTTCCGAAGAACAGTGGCACAAGTATGATACACCGAGCATGGAACTCACAGCAGCGGGACTGTTCGGGACTTTCACCCGATTCCCTTTTCATCCGCTTCTCCGGATAGAGAACGCGAAACAAAACGTCGGCAAAGATAGGAATATATATAATAAGTCTATTAATCTTACAACAGTTTCTTCAAAAAAACATTCATTATTTTATAAGAAGCATAACTTAACCCCTTTCTGCGGAAAGGTAACCGATGAAAGGAAAAACGGGCACATATACAAGAACATAATGCTCCCATAAAGAACAGAAATCCGGCAGAACTTCTGATATCTCCCATCCCGACCAAAGGTGACACGATACCTCCAAATGCAAAACCTGTTGCCCCTAAAAGAGCCGAAGCCACTCCGGCATTCCTACGTTCACAGTCCATAGCCAAAGTGTTGGAAGCAGTAAAAGCCATTCCTACCATTGAAAGCAAACAAAAGACCAATGCTTCATAAACCCAGAAATTACAATTCAGAAAGAATGCAACGGAAAGTAGTACGGAAATAAACAACATCCCATGATTTCCTATATGTAAGGCATGTTCCATGGTAGAACAACGCACAGACAATGCTGAAGATATTACCATTGCAACCGCATTGACCCCAAAGCAAACACTGAACAGCATGGGTGAAAGACCATAATGTTGTTGCATAATAAAAGGAGCGGAAGCAATATTGGTGAACAGAACACCCATTGTAAAACCGTATTGCAAAATGTAACGCACATATTGGCGGTTACGTAATACGGCACCGAAACGGTGATACATATCTACACATCGTATATTTTGCCTTTGTCCGATTGGCAGAGACTCCTTAAAACGTACACTTCCGATAACCAGAAGAACGCCTAGTGCAAACAAGAACCAGAAAATACCATGCCAACCTCCAAAGTCAGCCAATGCCCCACCGCCTATCGGAGCAACTACCGTAGCTATTCCATTGACAGCGCCAATAGTAGCCAACATGCCAGCAAGCTCATGAGCAGAATATTTATCGGCAGCAATAGAACGGGATATCACAACTCCTCCCGCTCCGGCAACTCCCTGCACAAAACGCCACAACACAAACTGTGATATGTCCCGGGAGAAGATACAGCCTACTGTAGAAATCAGAAACAGAACCATAGCTGCCAACAAGGGAGAACGGCGACCGTACTTATCACTTAACGGACCAAAAACCAACTGTCCTATCGCCAGCCCCACCATACTCGTAGTAAGTCCTAACTGCACTTTTGAAGATGTAGTTTGGAAGAAATCCGACATTGCCGGTAAAGTAGGAAGATACATGTCCATAACAAATGGACCAAAAGCGCTCAACATCCCCAAAAACACCAATATGAAACCTTTTGAATTTTGTTTACCTGTCATTATCTTTCCCTCTTTTAAAATCGGCGGCAAAATTATCCCATATTTTCCAAACAGCCTATGGCTTATCTTGTACAAAACATTTCATTTTCGGAACAATATACAGTATTATCATTGAATATATCTATATTTGTTGCGTAAAACAGAACTTTATTCACATGTACGAACAATTACCTCCAGATACTTCCCATATCAGATATGAAGAAACCGACTTGTCGTATCTGAAACTACGTCCATACCGTTTTAAATGTGGCATATACTTAATCTGCATACAGGGTAAAAGCATTATTTCGACAGGAGTGCAACAATATGCTTTTGATGAACAAACCGAATTAATTTTCCTTACAGGCAGCCTCATCCAGATAATACAGGCCTCTGCCGATTTTAAAGTACGGATACTTCTATTTCCCAAAGACGTTTTCCTAAAAGCAATACTACCGATTGATACCCCCTACTTCAATTACGTACATGAACACCCGCATTATCATCACACGGCAGATGAAAGGAGTCAGAATACGTGGCGGGAAATTGTATTATGGATGGACGTTGCCCAAATGCTTTTCAAGAACAACAACACACTCCTGTTCAGAAAACAACAAGAACTTAATTTCCTTCAAAGTATATTAATGTGGCTTTTCAATACTATTCCGGAGAAACTGGCTGCCAATAAGCAATATAGCAGAAAACAGATGCTCTGCCACCAGTTCATGCAACTGATACGCGAACACAGTACTTGCGAACATCAAGTTCCGTTTTATACGGAACAGCTCTGCATAACTCCTCGTTACCTATACGAAATCACCACTCAATACATGAATGGAAAAACACCTAAGCAACTGATAGATGAGCAACTGATAGCGGAAGCCAAAGTCCTTTTAAACGAACCATGCTTATCTGTTACCGAAATTGCCGAGCTGCTGAACTTTGCCGACCAATCTTATCTGAGCCGTTTTTTCAAAAAGAACACCGGCATGTCTCCTAAAGAATTCAGGTTACAAAAGCTATTATAACCAGTTTCGTCAAAATAATTTAAAATCGGTTGTTTTAACCGCCATTTTATTAACTTTGTTAGCATAACCAAAACCAAGCTGCCATGAAATACAAATTATTAGTTCTTGACGTAGACGGGACACTTCTCAACGATGCCAAGGAAATCAGTAAACGGACTCTTGCTTCCTTACTTAAAGTGCAGCAAATGGGTATACGTGTCGCATTGGCTTCCGGAAGACCTACATACGGCCTTATGCCATTAGCCAAAACTCTTGAATTAGGCAACTATGGGGGCTTCATTATCTCCTATAACGGTGGCCAGATAATCAATGCGCAAAATGGGGAAATCCTGTTTGAACGGCGAATCAATCCGGAAATGCTACCTTATTTGGAGAAAAAAGCACGCAAAAATAATTTTGCCATATTTACTTACCATGATGATACCATACTGACAGATAGTTCCGATAACGAACATGTCCGTGCCGAAGCCAATCTGAATAATCTGAAAATCATTCAGGAAGAAGAATTTTCCACAGCAATAGATTTTGCACCATGCAAATGCATGTTAGTCAGTAATGATGAAGAAGCATTGAAAGATTTGGAAGAACATTGGAAAAAGCGTTTGGACGGAACGCTGGATGTGTTTTGTTCGGAGCCTTACTTTCTGGAAGTCGTGCCCTGCGGAATTGATAAAGCAAACACCTTAGGCGTCCTATTGTCATATTTGAACATCGCCCGTGAGGAAGTAATCGCCATTGGAGACGGTGTATGCGATGTCAATATGCTCCAAGTTGCCGGTCTGGGCATAGCCATGGGGCATGCGCAAGACTCCGTAAAAGTTTGTGCCGACTATGTAACAGCTTCCAATGAAGAAGACGGCGTTGCCCAATCTGTAGAAAAATTGATTCTGGCTGAAGTGCATGCTGCTGAAATACCTCTTGACCTGCTAAACGAGCGGGCACGCCATGCATTAATGGGCAACTTGGGTATCCAATATACCTACGCCTCGGAAGAACGCATAGAAGCAACCATGCCCGTAGACCACCGTACCCGCCAGCCCTTTGGCATTCTACACGGCGGTGCAACGCTTGCGCTTGCCGAAACCGTTGCCGGACTCGGCTCTATGATAACCTGCCAGCCCGATGAAATTGTGGTAGGCATGCAAGTCAGCGGAAACCATATTTCGTCCGCACACGAGGGAGATACCGTACGTGCGGTAGCGACTATCGTGCATAAAGGACGCTCATCTCATGTGTGGAACGTAGATGTATTTACTTCTACCAATAAACTGGTTTCTTCTGTCAGAGTTGTTAACAGTGTTTTGAAGAAAAGATAAGTTGAGATATGCCAATATGGAGTAGACTCATAAACATCAGATATGCCATAGTAGATGTCGAAGTCGGCTTGAAAAATCATAAAATTCATGATATCGGAGCACTCCGCCATGATGGTGCAACATACCACAAAGCTTCAAAAAAGGAGTTATTCGAATTTCTCAGCGGCACGGATTATGTATGTGGGCATAACATCATTCACCATGATGCCAAATATCTATTCGCAAATAAAACATGCCAATGGATTTTGGTCGACACGCTTTATATATCTCCTTTGCTGTTTCCGGAACGTCCTTACCATAAGCTTGTGAAAGATGACAAACTGATAAGTGATCAAATGAATAATCCGGTAAATGATTGCGAAAAAGCAAAAGCACTGCTATTGGACGAGATAGCACGCTGGCATTCGTTACCGGATGAAAAGCGCCTGTTATTTGCATCCTTACTAAAGGACAGAAAAGAATTCGAAGGTTTTCTCAGCATGGTAGGTGCTGTGTATGCCAACAAAGGAATATCCGAACTGATTAGCAACCTCTATGTGAATAAAATCTGCCAGCATGCAGAGCTTGACATGCTTATCAAACAATATCCGTGCGAACTGGCATACGCATTAGCCCTGATTGACACAATCGACCATCATTCCATTACTCCGGGATGGGTACTTTACAATTATCCCAGAGTGGAATTTGTTATAAAACTTCTACGACACAACAGATGCAACGAAGGTTGTGTTTACTGCAACACCCAACTGGATGTACTACATAACTTAAAAATATTTTTTGGATACGAACAATTCCGCACCTATGAGGGCGAGGCTCTTCAAGAACAAGCCGTTCAAGCAGCGGTAAAAGGCAAATCGTTACTGGCAATATTCCCTACCGGCGGTGGAAAATCGCTGACTTTTCAGCTACCGGCACTCATGTCCGGTCATTCGGTACATGGTCTTACGGTCGTTATCTCACCATTACAGTCACTGATGAAAGACCAGGTAGATAATCTTGCCGACCGGGGAATTACTGATGCTGTAACCATTAATGGCCTATTAGACCCTATTACGCGGGCACTATCAATACAAAGAGTACAAAATGGGGAAGCTTCCCTCTTATATATAGCCCCCGAAATGCTTCGTTCAAAAACCATTGAGAAAATTCTGATGGCTCGCCATGTAGTAAGATTTGTGATAGATGAAGCGCATTGTTTCTCTTCATGGGGACAGGATTTTAGAGTCGACTACCTTTATATTGGGAAATTCATCAGAAAATATCAACAGAAAAAAGGATGCAAAGAACCAATACCTGTGTCTTGTTTCACTGCCACGGCAAAACAGAAAGTTGTGCAAGACATTCGCGATTATTTCAAACAGACATTAAATTTAAATCTGGAATTGTATGCATCAACAGCCTCAAGAACAAACCTTCGCTATTCTGTCATACACGCCGAAACTGATGATGATAAATATTTAAAATTAAGAAGACTTATAGCTGAGTCCGACAGCCCTACCATTGTTTACGTATCGCGCACTAAACGTACTAAAGAACTTGCTGTAAAACTGACTCGTGACGGTTATAAAGCATTACCTTTCAACGGTAAGATGGAGTCAGAAGAAAAGATTGCCAACCAAGATGCATTTATGAATGACCAAGTACGCATCATTGTAGCAACATCTGCTTTCGGTATGGGAGTCGATAAAAAAGATGTCGGACTTGTAGTACATTATGACATATCCGATTCACTGGAAAACTATGTCCAGGAAGCAGGAAGAGCCGGTCGCGATCCTAAACTCAGCGCACGTTGTTATGTACTTTACAGCGACAATGACTTGGACAAGCATTTTATACTGCTGAATCAAACCAAATTAAGCATCAGCGAAATACAACAAGTATGGAAGGCCATAAAGGACCTTACCAGACAACGTATGAGAGTCAATTGTTCTGCATTGGAAATAGCACGGCAGGCAGGTTGGGACGACTCCGTATCCGATATTGAAACCCGTGTTCGGACGGCATTGGCTACTTTGGAACAAAGCGGATACTTGATAAGAGGAAATAACGTACCCCATGTGTATGCTACGGGTATCACAGTAAAAAATATAGATGAAGCAAGAATGCGTATATCAGCATCATTGTTATTTGGCAGTGATGAAATAGAAAAGGCTGTTCGAATCATCAAATCACTGATTTCACAGAAATACATTACCAAAGCTCAAGATTCAGAGGCCGAATCACGAATTGATTATCTGGCAGATATATTAGGAATCAGTAAAAAAGAAATAATATCTGTTGTAGAACGCATGCGTCAAGAAGGCATATTGGCAGATAGCAAAGATATATCCGCTTATTTACAGGATACCGGAGACTCGGAACGAAAATCGCAGACTCTCCTCGAACGCTTTGCAAAACTCGAACGATATATTCTTAACCACATTCCTGACGAATCTTTACAAACATCATATAAGCAACTAAATGATAATGCCACAAACAGCGGAATCAATACATCCAAAGAAAAGGATATTCGGACATTGCTCTATTTCCTCTGTGTCAAAGGATACGTCAAAAAAGAAGAAGACGCTTCCCATAATATAACAATCAGTCGCCAGACAGATTTCGATTCAATCATCAAACAGTTTGAAAAACGACTGGAAATAAGTCGTTTCACCATAGAATGGCTATACAAGTTAGTTGCCGATACGGAAAAAGAATGCTCACAAAACAAACCGGTCCAATTTTCCGTGGTAGAACTTCTAAATCAAATAAAGTCAAATCCTCAATCTCTTTTCAGCGAACCCGACAAACTACAGTTGGAAGATGTGGAAGAAGCTCTTCTTTATCTATCAAAAATCGGAGCATTAAAGCTTGAAGGCGGTTTCCTTATTCTTTATAATGCTATGAATATTCAAAGAATAAAGGATAACAAATCAAGATATAAGCAAGACGACTACCGGATGCTCAACGAATTCTACAAGCAAAAAATCCAGCAAGTACATATTGTAGGGGAATACGCCAATTTGATGGTAAAGGATTATAATGCAGCATTGCAGTATGTCCAAGACTACTTCCAGATGGACTACAAAAAGTTTGTCGCAAAATATTTTAAAGGAGAAAGAGTAAGTGAAATACAGCGCAACCTGACTCCTCAGAAATACAAGCAATTGTTCGGTCAACTATCCAAACGTCAAATGGAAATTATTTCCGACAAGGAATCGCGCTGCATCGTTGTTGCAGCAGGTCCCGGCAGTGGAAAAACACGCGTACTGGTCCATAAACTTGCATCACTCCTATTACTTGAAGATGTAAAGCATGAACAGCTCCTAATGCTGACATTTTCAAGAGCGGCTGCCACGGAATTCAAACAGAGGCTTATGGAGCTGATAGGAAATGCTGCCCATTTTATTGAGATAAAAACATTTCATTCCTATTGTTTTGACCTTTTAGGAAGAATAGGAAACCTTGAGGATGCCAAAGACATCGTCTCGAAAGCTGCCAAAATGATTAATCAAGGGGAAGTGGAACCAACCAAGATCGGTAAGACAGTACTTGTCATAGACGAGGCTCAGGATATGGGAAAAGAAGAATACGACCTTGTGAATGCCTTGATAGCCAATAATGAAGAGATGCGTGTTATAGCAGTGGGCGACGATGACCAAAACATTTATGAATTCCGCGGTTCGAATTCCCGATATATGTACCGACTGACACAAAATCCTGAAAGTAAATTCATTGAGATGACTGAAAATTATCGCAGCACACATCATTTGGTGAATTTTGCCAATGAATTCGCTAAGAATATAGGCAAAAGAATGAAAAGCACCCCAATCATTTCAATGCGAAAAGAGAATGGATGGGTTGGAGTAACATATCATCAATCAAAGTATATGTATCAGCCACTGGTTGAAGAACTGCTTCATCAACGAGGAAGCGGGACCTCATGTGTGCTTACCCAAACAAACGAAGAAGCAGTCATTTTAACGGCTCTTTTGCGAAAGCATGTCATAAACAGCAAATTGATACAATCCATGGATGGCTTCCTTTTCTGGAACATGGCCGAGATGAGATATTTTTTGAGATATATAGAGAAACGGATAAAAACACCTTTAATTCCGGAAGAGTTATGGGAAAAAGCAAAGCATGTAACCTACACCACTTATGAAAAAAGTAAAAGCTTGACATATGTAAAGCGTTGCATAGAACTATTTGAGCAAACCAATAAAGTAAAATACCATAGTGACTTCAAAGAATTTGTATTTGAGTCATCAGTAGAAGATTTCTGTGACATTTCGGGGACAGATGTTGTAGTATCAACCATCCATAAAGCCAAAGGAAGAGAATTCGATAATGTGTATATGCTCATATCCGATAATTACTCAAAAGACGACCATCTTATGCGTCGATACTATGTAGGAATGACCCGTGCTAAAAATCACCTGTTTATACATACGAATGGCAACTGCTTCAACCATATAAGCGCTGACAGACATTTTATCGACCGAAAAGAATATGCGATGCCCGAAGAAATAGTCCTGCAACTCTCCCACAAAGATGTCTTTCTGAAATTTTTTAAAGGACGCAAACAAGAGATATTAGCATTAAGAAGCGGAGATTCTCTGATTTACAAGGACTCTGTTTTATATACAGCCTCAACCAATAAAGCGGTAGCAAAATTATCACAGAATATGCAAGCCACAATGTGTGAGTGGGAAAAAAAGGGGTATAAAGTGAGAGCTGCGTATGTCCGATTTATTGTAGCATGGAAATCTAAAGATTCCCCAAAAGATGAACCGGAAACAGCCGTCTTATTAGCAGACTTACTACTTTCATTATAATCTAAGATACATAATCCTCAATCCAAACAAATAAGGAAAAACATGCGGATAATAAGAAAAGCGTGCAACTCATTGAGCTGCACGCTTTTGCTTATTGTTTGTTATCTGTTTCCTTATCGGAATCATTTCACTTCCTCAAAGATAATCATTGCTGAATATCAATATATTATATGTTAATTGATACAAATATGATTACTTTACTTCAATTACTCCATATTTCAGCCTTAGCAAAAGCAGAAAAACCGCCATATAGAAACTTTAACTTAGTTTAATTATTCGATTTTTTTAAGATTTCTGTTTTCTCTTGTTTTCATATAGTCTTCGATATTTTCTCTTGTTATGCTTTTCTTTTCACAAAATACTGATATATAAAAGTTTGCAAAAACGCACCTACGATTTGTCTATCGTTTTTTATGAAAATCTATTGTACCTTTGCATTAGAAATAAACAACAATGGATATGAAACAAAGAAGACATATATTTCATTCTTTAACAATTGAAATCGTGGCTGTACTATTGGCTTCAATGGTTTCATTTCAAGTATACAATAAAATTGGCATACGAATGAGTTTGCTACCATTTGTTATGGTTGCCGGATATGTTGTTCTGAAACTTCTATATCATGTCTGCGTTTGGGCAACAGGGTGTATTATCGAACTGCTATCACACAAAAAAGTGGCATTGGTTAATGAGCCGATAAGTATCGGCACCACTACGTCTTCTTCAAGTATGGAAGATATTCAGAAAAAGCGTATGGAATTATTCCATTACGAATACCAAAGAGAACAACAGCATTATCAGCAGCGAAAAGAAAAGGAAGACGATGAAAAGTTATGTGCTATCTTGAAATATACACGAGATACTTTCAAGCCTTTCGGATTTGATGAAGCCGAGATATTTCAAATTTGTGAGTGTGTTCGTTATTTCGTGATTAACCGCCATGTCCTCACGATGACCGAAGGCCGAATCAAGAAACATTCATCTGTCACGCGAATATCCTTGAAAAATTTTGCTTGGAACATCGCCTTTCAATATAACATTGGTGGTGATTTAACCACAAACTTTGTCATGGCTACATTCGCAGAATGGTTCTCTAACTGTACATTTGATACAGTCAGAAAGAATTTGCGAACTACCACAGGACGGCATAAGATAGAGATTGACGAGAAAATCTTGGCAAGATACAAAATCGGGAATAAATATGATAATGATACCATATAGTTCCCGATAATTGTAAGGTTAACCCATTTTCTCCTCTGCAACTTTGATGGCGTTTTGCTTTAATTCATCCTCGCCTTCTATAGCATCCAAGACTTTGTCTGCTAACCATAGAGTGAGAAGTTCATTCTTATCAATCTTGAAATATTCTGCCAATTGTATTACTTGAGTACGTTTGGCTCGTCTGTCTCCACGTTCTATTTTACTGAACATAGGGGTATCTATTTCAAGTAACGCCGCTAATTGTCTTTGCAGCACACCGTGTTCATCTCTCAATTCTTTTATCTTTTCACCTAATAGCATACTTCTTCAATTTACGAGTTTAATATGAATCAGCGTCATAATCCGCTATAATATGACGGATTTCGTTATAATTTCCGCTATAATTGGACTAATCCGCTATAATCTCCGTTATAATTGCTCATTGGAGAACCAGGTTCGTCCCTTTGTGTATATAAGTTTATCTACACTCAAAGCATTCAGCATATCTCCCAATAACCTCAATTGCTGCTCACGTGTCTTGGCTTGTGGCAGCACATCTTTAACATATTCGTAAATGCCATCGCGCTTAGCACCTTCAGAGCCTGCATTCTTGAGATATTGCAAAACCATCTGTTTGATTTTCTCCTTGTCAAGTCCTTTTTGTTTTGTATAGTCCTGCAACTGACGAGTTGCTTTAGCTATTCCCAAAGAAATTGTATAATTCGGAGTTTCTCCCTCAATAAGACCTCTACTCAATAGATTTTGAGCAATTTCTTCGTGAATACTTCTGCCTTTCTGAATGGAATCTAAGGAAATGCAATCCCATAATGTCAGAGATTTGTTTGTCTTAAGCAAGTTGGTATATTGCTCATTTATCTCATTGCCGTAGATACGTACCGACACTTTCCTGTTTTCAGCATCAATGTCATAGTCGGGCATCGGGAAATGGCGACGCCATTGCTCATTAAACATTTTTTTGATACCCCTACTAACGGTGTCTATCATATTGAAATCGACCATTGCTCGGCAAAGACATTCGTTGCGGAAATAGGCTTGTGGTTCTTCATTCGCTAAAGCATTTTCCAATGTTCCGGGAATAAAATTACCTGCATTGGAATAAAAAAGGTAAGTCGGGTTTTCCACAAAATTTATGCGCTGCTGCATCGTGTAGTCCTGATGTGCGATACAGTTGTGGAGAGCCTCACGAATGGTGTAATCATCGTAATGTTTCATCGTGTCGGGGAAAAGCGTTCCTCCCGGCATTTCACGCATTGTCAGGTTTTCTATCCTTGATAAAATTTCATCAACGGTCAAGATAAACGGCACGGTGAAATGTTCATAGTCGACAACATCTTTGTTTTCATCTCGTCTTGTCCAAGTCACTTGTGCAACAGCCGGACGTAACTTAAAAGCAGATTCATATTTGCCGAGAAGAATGATGGCTGCACGTGTAATGCCCCCATTCTTCATTATGCCACATTTGCTCAAAAATGTTTCTACGCTCCACGCATTTACCTCGGCTTCTGGAATACGGTTATGCACTTTCTTGAACATCTTGCGAGCTTTGGCGATAGCGACTTCGTCAAGGTCATCAATTGTCGCATCGGGTACAATTTGTGCCGACCAATCTGTATCACTAAATATCGGTTCATCAAGAATTGCCGACATACGCTCAGCAGTCATCTCTACAAGAGAGTCTTCGATTCGTTGCCATGCTTTGTTGTGGGCAAATACAGGACGTTTGGGCAGGTGTTTAGGAATATGGATTACCCAAACTTTACGATTTGTATCATCCGCGATAAACTCTTCGATGTCCAGTCCTTCGGTGGAAAGATTGGCGCATCGTTCAGTAAGACGAAGAATCGCTTTTTGCCTATCGTAATTATAAGTGTCAGTTCCAACAATTTCCAATGTCTTGTCGTGAACACCAATCACCAAATGTCCACCTTCCATATTGGCAATGGCAGATACATACGAAATCACATCGTTTTTCTCGTCTCCACAAAACGAGTTCTTCAAATTTTTATATTCCTTCCATTCGCAATGAGCATTCTCTTGTGGGTAGTTGCGAAGGAGGTATTGTTGTAATTCAAGTTCAAACATATTTTATTTCCATTAAAAACAGCCTAAATTTCTTGTCTCAATCTCATCTATTCGGAACACGAACAGTACAACAATTTTGGCTGTAGGATATTATTATCACCGTCTTCATACACCTAACAGCTTATGCAGAAGGAATTCTCCTCCCAATTATCCGAAAGTATCTTCATCTTTTTCTCGTTTCGTCTTTTTTATACTTTCCTGAACTTCTGGAAGTAGCTCTTGATTGACAATTCCACTTGCACGTCTTGCTCTGTCATCAGCCCAACTTCTCAAGCCTCGAATCTTTTCGGACATAGTTTTCGCTAGTGGAATAATTTGAGAGCAAGCTATTTCAAGATGGCGAGTGTTAATAACCGGATTAGTAGGATTATCAATATAGGCCAAAAACATTGATTCCTTTACGACTTCTTCTATTTCTGCTCCATTAAACAAACGAGTTGCGTCTGCCAAGCAATCCAATTCGTGTATACTAGTCTGGTTATTCTTTGAAAGATGAATACGCAGAATTTCTTTTCTTTCTTCTTTTGTCGGCAAATCTACAAAGAAAATTTCATCAAAACGTCCCTTTCGCAGGAACTCTGGAGGTAACTGGCTTATGTCATTTGCAGTTGCTACGACAAAAACAGGCTTGGTTTTCTCTTGCATCCATGTTAAAATGGTAGAGAAGACACGTGAATTTGTACCTCCATCTCGCTCTCCACCAACATTGAGTCCCTTTTCTATTTCATCAATCCAAAGAACACAAGGAGCCACAGCTTCTGCTGTAGCTATGGCTTGACGTATATTGTTTTCACTGCTACCTACTTCTGCTTGAAACACTTTACCGATATCTAATCGTAAAAGAGGTTGTTTCCATTCAGTCGCTACACATTTAGCAGTAAGGCTCTTACCACAACCTGGCACACCAAGAAGCATGATACCTTTTGGCTCTTGAAGTCCAAAGTCTCTGGCTTTACGCTCAAAAGATTTGCTTCGTTGTTTCAGCCACAGCTTAAGGTTATCCAAGCCTCCGACATTATTTTTCATGTCGAGATTAACTTGAATATAATCAAGAATTCCGCTTTTCTTAATAATTTGTTCCTTCTCATTTGCAATGATCTGTACTGCGTCCTTATTATTAAGCCCCACCACTTGATTAGCCAAACGAAATGCAAGTTCAGCTTCTGTGTCTGTCAATCCCAACGCTGCATCCAAAATGTATTTCTTCAAGTCTTCATCGACAGGATTTGGATAAATACTCTTAAATCGACGGTCTAAATCTTTTCGATCTGGTAGTGGGACGGATATGACTGTAACATATTTCTCTATTTCATCAGGAAGCTGATATGATGGAGATAAAAAAATGATATGTTTATTAAGCATTTTCATCTCATTCGATAGCTTTCGTAAGCTGACGATAACCTTCTCCCTATCAAAGTATTTGTGAAAATCCTCTATAAGAAAAATTTCCTTTGAATAATCTTCCGATTTGCCAATTCCTTTGTGGAGGTATTCCAAAAGAGTTTCGCAGTCCTGTGTACTCTCATACTCTGGATGTAAGACAATATCTTCCAATCGATTATTAAGGTTCTTGTTATGGGTTCTCAGAAAATCAACACAATCCCATGTGTGGAAAGCGTAATCGCCTTCAAATGCAATCTTTCTCAGTTTTTGAGTTATCCGACTGTATTCAGAAGTCACTAAATACAGAAGAGGGAAGCCAGCGCTGAGCATATCCTTGATTTCTCTAAATGTTTCTTCCATGTTATTTAATAGTTTGAGTGTTTTTATTAGTTAGCTTTTTATGCTCTTTCAAGCGTGCTATCATTATGTCATATTCCGGTTTTTTAGACATGATTCGTTTGTTCCCGAACGCTTCTTGCAAATCGTCCATTGCTGCATGAGCCATCTCGTTCACATCGTCTGGCAAATAATTTGAATCAGTTACAACAGTACCATCATTGAGAATCGAAAATTTTATTTCGTAACGCTTTTCCTTCTCATCTTCAAGCTTTGTATAACCAACCATACAAAAACGATCTACCTCTTCGACTGTAGGAGTGAAGTCATACAATTTCTTTAGAGTAAACCCCTTCTTCTTGAATGCATCTACTACGGTCTTCTTGGCATACTCAACATTAAGGGGGAAGAAAACTGATTGTAACTCTGCCACTAACTGCCCACCATTGGACAGATAGTAGCTGTTGTATGTCACCGTTGATCCTGAAACTTTTAAAACATATTCACCATAAACTTTCTCCTTTTGTTTTGCATCAGTCACTATGAGGTCTTCACCTTGGATTCGATATGTCCAACCCAATTTATCACATGCTGCTTTGAGAATCTCTTTGTTCATTGTTTTAGGATCCTTAACAAAGCGGGAACTTTCGTATCTTGACATAATTATATTGTTTTATTAGTTAGTGAAATTATTACTTTTACGCTGTTTAGCAGAGTGAATCAGTCTTATGCAAAGAGCAGCTTTTGAGTTCTCGTAAAGTTCAATCTCTGATGGGTATGCTGAACACAAGTCTTTAAACTTTGTATAACCATAAGTGTCTAACTTGAAATTAGGATTTTCAGCTTTAATCTTGCCACCAAGCTTGGCCACCAATACTTCGTCAGACTCTTTTTTACAAGCCTCATATGCCTTCCTTATTATTTTAGAAAGAGACTTAGGCATTGTTGATTTTTCGTTGTGAAAATCATGATTCCGAACTTTTATCGATTCCTGTTCATCTTTTTTCTCAGGCTTTGAGAAGTTTATTGTCTTATATACATCTTCCGGAAGCAAGTCTGCCAATTCCTTAAAAGGTATCCCCATTGATGCCGCACGATTCTGGAAGTTTAAATCATTGGTAATCAAGAATGGATTGCGATTTCTGAATTTTAAGGCAACACTTAATATCATATTGTCCGGGTTAGTCTTATCGAAATCTTCCGGAAGCAATTTAATGTCAGCCTTCTCCATTAAGAATGTTTTCGACTTCATTTGAATTTTATCATTAATCGCTCTTATGGCTTCTCTCACATTTCGCTTCTTCTTACCGCTAAGTGTAACTTTCAGTTTATCCAATTCTTCTAATACTTTAAAAGAAACTATCGCTCTATCCCCTTTTCCAATGTAGTCCATAATCTTTGGAAATAAAACAAACACATTTGTGTCAATAACATAGTTCTTTTGCAACAACTCTTGTTTAAGGAAAGATTTCCTGCTATTCAGTTGATACTCAAAAGATTTAATAGAATCATTCAAGGCTAATACGATATCAGTATGTCCGAATTCGCCATCTATACTCTGTTCAGGAATAAGCTTTTCTTTAAAATCGGAGAATGACTTTTGAACTCTATTCATAGCATCCAATGTCATAATCTCCTCTAATTTTGTATTGGCACGAAAATGGTCTAACTCCTCCATCAGGTTGACGGAATACTTCTCTACGAGTTCCAGTAATTGTTTGTCTCTAATAGCACGCAAACTGGCGAGTCTTTCATCATTACCAGTTGACTTTACATCTGCATCCGAGAACATAACGAGTTCATCTGCGCCTTTCAAATCTTCTATTCTGCCAATGATTTCGTCTGTAGCTTCTGTCTGAAGCAAATCCTCATACTTATCTAACGCTTTAGGTATGAACCTTTTCGCATATAGTTTTCGGTATTGCTCTAATACCTCTTCACTGCCTTCCTCTTGTTTACACAGAAACTCTATGCAGAAGTTTGTATCAGCGACAGAAAACACCAAATTTTCACAGCGATATGAAACATCATTCAATACAAAAAGTACATCAGAGTGAGCATCTCCTTTCAAAGCAAGAACATTATTACCGAATCTTGAATCAAAGTCTTCAACATCGCTACAATAAAGCATTATTCTTGTGTTCCTGTCTTCCGAAAGTGAACGAATTTCATCTTCTGCATCCTTAATTAGTACAGGAAGGCTTATAAACAAATCATTGATGGCATTCTGCTTTTTATTCAACCTAATGAAGTTAAAAAAGTTCTGCTTCTCCATATATTCCGGCGACATCATATAGTTTGTCACAATCTGTAATGCCATTTCTGGCTTTTTGTTAAAAATGGCATAATCCGCATCACTCTGCGCCTTGGCTATTATCTCTTCAAACTTTATTTGAGAGTCATTTTTCGATATGGAAGTTTTTGGTTGCTTAGTAAGGAACTGTTGAAGATAATGATGGCTATTGTACTCTGAATTTATGTGATTATTGAGATATTCCGTGCTAATACCACCATTATCTATGACTTCAAAACGATAGGTTTCAATAGAAGAGTCATATATCACTCCAAGTACAACCTTCTTATAAAGAAATTCACTTGATGAAACAGACATATCAGTGAATGAATTTCCTGCTTTTTCACTATAGTATTGAGGTATTTGACTCTCTGCATACTGTTTTACAAAGTTCTCCTCTTCATAGGGGAGTTCAGAGTTGTCCTGCTGTTCGTTACTTCCATCTACAGCCAGTTTACTGAACAGAGTCTTTGCTTTAGAGTGTTCACCTGCAGTGAGGTCAAAATACATCGTGAATCCCTTAGTTTCGCCTGACTTGAATTTTCTTCCCTTAGCATAGTATTCCTTGCCGATTTCAGTCAGTTCTACGTAAGAGAATGAATCGTCAGAAGTTGTAATCATACCAAACTGATCAAGAGTTCTAAGCGTCTCTAATAGTATTTCTTTCTCCCCTATGTCCTGAAACTTCAGATTCTGAACATTGTTCTCTATATTTAAGCCCATAATGCGAGCCAAGTCACCCAGATAGACTCTCCCATCTAAGTTTACAATACCGCAAACCATTCTTTCCATAACGGTTAGTGGTAATGCCTCTGTACAAACAGCAGTATATCCGATTTTAGCAAAGTCCCAATTGATGTCAAACGTGCCCAAGAACAGCTCGCTTACTTTCTTACTCTTTGCTATTGCATTATATGCTTGTATATTATTCATTTCTATACGTATTTTGTAAGGGTTTTGTAGTCAATAATCTCGTGATGCTTCTGCATCTCCTCAATTACATTGTGATAAAGTAAATTACCGCTATTGGCATCTTTGACATGATCGAAGAATTCGTTATTACCCACTACAATAAGGAGTCTTCTTGCACGGGACAGTGCAACATTCAGACGCTCAGGGGATTTTGCAAATCCTGGATCGTCGTTGGTAACGATTCCCTTAGCAGTCTTATACTTATCACTTCGCACTGTGGAAACAATCACAATGTTTCGCTCCATACCCTGGAATTTATCGACAGTGTTCAGTTTCAGTCTCATTCCATTGTTCCTTACAAAGGACTTTACTTCATTGAGATATTTAACTTGCTGTCCATAGAAACTTATAACACCAATCTCCTTTTCTATATTTCGACGTTCAGTGCTTCGAATATTGTTGTCCCAATATTGCATGTATTCTTCAAAACCTTTAGAATGCTTGAGATACTGAAGAACCCTTTTCACTGCTTCCACCTCTTTCTCATTATATAGAGCTTTAGAATCAGTACGTTGCTCCGGTTCATCTACTTTTACCCAAAGTACATGAACATCGGGAGAAATAAATCCCGGATGATAGAATCCATGATATCTGCTCTCCGGTTCTGCAAGGTTAGGACTGTCAACTTTTTTTAAATCCAGTCCACAAGACAAACCGCCTTCGTCATTCTTGTAGAATTGCTTGATGGCGTCATTTATCTGAGGATGCATACGGTACTGCTCAGTGAATACAGATTTAATTGACTTAGAGACCTTCGGATTGAGTATCAGACGTGCAAACTGACTGGTATTAACAAACTGTCTGTCTATATCATCAGCCAAAGCCGCTGCTTTATCGTCATCAAGACTTAGAAGAGCTTCCTTGAAATCCTGCTCATAAAGCATTGGAGGCAACTGTCGATGGTCTCCTATGATAATGCTCTTTCTGCCGAAGCATAAAGGAAGAACCAAATCAGGAGGAGTCGCCTTACTTGCTTCATCCATTATGACCGTGTCGAAATAGATATTCTTCGTCTGTTCAAACTGTTCCTCACTGTCAAATCCCAATCGCTCAAGTATAGTCTCAAACTTCTTAGGGCGTTTTTGTTTAAGAAGTTGTTTGAGGTCATAGTCAAATAGGAAGTGTTTTACATTGTCCGTTGGTTCGTCTAAAAGTTCACGAAGCTCATCTTCCGTATTTATATTATTTTCTCTCATTATCCTCTTAATGATAGACTTTGCTCTATCCTGAAAAGAGCTGTCTTCATTGTTGGCTGCGACAATCAATCCTTTAATGTCAGAAATTGTTTGCTTATAGCCCTCTTTCTCTACAAACTTGTCATAGACTGCAGAAGAATATACACTGGCATAATCAGCAGCGAAAGACGGACTACCTGTACTGCTACAGGTACTGCCAATAACATTAGCGTGCTTGAAGTACTTTTCCATAAAGTATCGTTTGGTGATACCGTCAGGAGAACAAAGTGATGTGCTATACATATTTGTTAATTCTGCATACCTTGGGTTCTGTTCAGCATAGGATTGAGCACGCTGGGCAATCATCGTCATCCATTGTTGGACAGCATTGTTATTCACGTCGCCATCTTCTTGATCGTCAAGACTTTCTTCCGTGACATTTTCGAGACTTGAAAGTTCGTTTTCATATACAAATTCCTCTTCGTATTCATCGTCAAGCCATTTTTCGATACGCTCGACTGAATATTTCTTGCCATCTTCTTCAAATTTAGAAGATCTACCAAAACGTAACGGTTTAATGATGCTAAGATAAGGAGACAACGTTTCGTTTACGTTTCTTGACCCCATCAGCTTTTCCAACGCATTGTCAACGGCAAGATTGGTTTCAGAGGTAAGGAGAAGTTTCTTCGTCGGATCTTTGAGGATGTGCTGCCAGATAAGCTCGGCGATTACAGTTGTCTTACCTGTACCCGGAGGACCTTGAAGCAAACAGAGGTCTTTTGCATAGAGTGCTTTCAATACAGCATTCTTTTGCGACTGGTTGAGAGCCAAAAGCTGTCTTTTCTCCAATTCTTTATACTCACTGAGTTCATGGAAATTTTCTTCAGCTATTTCAAACTTATAAGTAGGTTCCGCCTTTGAAGAGTCAAAGATAAAGTCACGAAGACGAGGATTAACAGGCTTTTTGTTTGGTTCTTTTGAGTCAATCCTCTTCTCGTCAAGCTTTTTTATTGCCTCGTCAAGCCAAGAGAGTTTAACTTCATCACCCCTCAGATTCGCTTTCACACAATCCATCTGGAAATTCTCATCATCGCAAAGTTTTAGGATGCCTTTTGCCTTTTTTTGGTCATCTTTCCAACGATAAGGTATAGAGAACACAAGTTCACGTTCTGTTGATTCCTTACCATTGAGATTGCCAATGAACAAAATTTCACTTTTGTTTTTTATCTTGACACTTGTAATGAACTCAACATTCTTAAGTTTATCTTTCTTATATTCAAATGAGTCAAGTTTGTTCTTGTTTTCAACTTGAAAGAAGTGAACCTTGAATGGCATCTTGTTAATATGCGCATTTACAAGCTTGAATATTTTGCTCTCAGAAAGTTGGTCGAGTCTTTCCTGAAGTTTTTCAAAGCTTGTAAAATCGAAAAACAAGAGATTGTCTTTAGTTGATATTGAAATATCTAACCCATAAAGTTCAGTTTTTAGACCGTTCCAAAAGTCATCATCAAAATTATTGTTTACCTCATCGAAGGTATAAGTTTGACCAACGCTAAAACTAACACTTTTATAATCCTCCCTTTCCAGTTCCTTCTTTCTGTCAAAGGCTGCATCTCTCATCTTCTGAGCAACCAAGTTGATTTTGTACATGTTCGGTAACTTGACTGCCTGCTTCTCAATCTCAACAAAACGCCTGTTGTATTCATCGTTCTTTATATATTTACAGAATACTCCTGTAAGTTTTAGACCATACTTATCAATGATTTCACGAGGAATCTTTACAAACTTGCCGTCACGACAAGAAACACACAAAAAATTATCTTGTCTATCGTAATCTAAGTTAACATCCCATCTCCTTTCATCAAATTCAGCCTTAAGCTTATCATAGATTCCCAAAGGCGTAATCTTGACAGAACAAGTAATCTTCTCCTGTCGCCCGATTTCTTTATCGAACTTGCGCTGAATCATTATATCAACGCGATTAAGTTCTTCTTTTGTCAGACGTGCATTGCCATCCTTATCTATTATGATAGTGCTCCCGAAAGATTCCTCGTAATCTTTCATAAAATTGGAAAAAGCTTCAGGAACTGAAGAAGCGGAATACTCTATTGGAACATACAACTTATAACGAGTTACATCTCCTTTGGCTCCAATAATAGGCTCAAGCCTGAACTTGCCACTGCAACAAAAAGGTTCCTGAAGCTTTTTTACAATCATACGCTGAGCTTCGATATACTTTGTCCAAAGCTGACGCTCATTCTCAATAATTGTAGCAGGAGCTATCTCCAGTCTGGAGACTCGCTCTTTTAAGTTATAAAGTTCACTAATTGCGGTAAAATCATTGAACTGGTCTTGCATCTCAAGAAACAGGATTTTACAACGCTGCTCGATTGTATACTTGAGGTCGACATCGGGCGACTCTGCAGCATAACGAGACTTGCACTCTTTGTTAACTTTTATCTCATAGCTGTTTGTCTCGTGCCATTCGACATAGAACTCAACTTTGCCATTGCAGCCATTGTCTGACACCGGTATGGTTATAATGTGTCTCCTGTCGTCTTTCTTGGAGAAAAAACAATTCATCTCTTGGTCAGTCAAGACTGCTTTAATCCTGTCGAAAGTTACAACTTTAGATTTTTTATCGAAATATTGCCTGACGTAGTCACTATATCTTAGAACCAATGAGACGGTATCTTCACCGAAAATATCTTCTTCAAACATTTATTCTTAAATTGTTTTATGGATGTTTTGGGGTATAGGTGTGTGTTTTCGCTAAATTAAAATGAACACTGTATTTGTCTGAATAAAGATGTTTTCTAAACTTATTCGTTTACAAAATAGTGTGTTAGCGGTGCAGTCTAAACGACCATAACTATAGGGAGTTATAATAAATATACTATACTAACATTTCTATCAAACATATTAAGTTGTGCTCGTACAATTTCATTGCCTTCTATCATAAGCATAACTCCATAATTCTCAAACGATGCAGCTTCCAACGGTGCACCCATTGCCAATGCATTTTTATCGTAACCATATCCACGCAAATCAACGATGTTGCCATCTACATTAACTATCTTCATCCGTTTGGGAGCCATCTGAATATTATTTTGCCATAAAGGATGAACACCATCTAGATTATACATAGTGATAGTATAACCTTCACCACCTTGAATGTTCTTTTCTATTATAAGCCTGCGATGACTATTATAATTGTGTCCTGAAACATCTTGCCCATTTTGAAAACGAATATGATCAGATGAATCAAACACAATTTTACCTTCTATTGGTTGATTATTTCCCTCTAAAAGATACTTTATAAAAACTTTACTCATTGCCGTTTGATATATTTTGAATTGCCAATATTTGACTACAAAAGTACAAAAATAAATGCAGACTCATGCCATAGATAAACAAGAATCTGCAAATAAAATGATATAGAACAAGGTTTTGTGCACAATACAGGTATTCCTATCTATGGTATTCCTATCGTCCTACCTTCGGTTTGTATGCTTGTTTTTTCTGCTCGCCCCACGGAAGTTCGGACGAAGAACCACCGCTTCCCGTTCCGACATGGACTTGTGCCTGACCACCCATAACAAGTTCAAAGGCTACTCCAAGAAGATTGGCTTGTGCTTCATTGACCTGTTCATGTGGCTCAAAGACTTCATTGATGAGTTCATAAGCAGTAGCTTCGCCCTTGCTGAACCGTTCCCATATCTCGCTGAAATATTCTATATAAGTCCTTGTATCATATTCTTCATTGCCAACTTTCGTCCAAATATGGATGGACGGATTACTCATGTTTGGAATGTTGTAATGTACTAGTTCTGCTCCGGATGATAGTTGGTATCTATGAGGATTGGCTTTGCGGTCAAGTTGGTCGATACGCTGATTTTGCTTATCTATAACAGAATCCTTTTCTTTGAATTTCCGTTCTGCTGATTCTGCCCTATGAATGGCCTTGTCAATTTCTTTTTGATAGCCATTGCGTAGTTGCTCAATCTCGGCTTTATGTTTTTCTTGCAGTTGAGACTTTTCTGCCATGAGTATTTTAATCTGATTCGTGAGCTTGGCAATCCGTTCGTCTTTGCCAGCAAGTTCCTTTTTCGCTTTCGCCAAATCACCTTTACCGAACCATGATAAAACGGTACTCTTGCCTTCCTTTGCTTGTTCAACATCAGCCTGCAATTTGGCAATATCCTCCTCATACTTGTTCATCTGCTGTTTGTAGTATTCTGAGTTTACCAGATGTTTTGCCGTAGAGCCGACAATGCCACGTTCTAATCCAAACTCCTTCATGGTAGCAGCATAGCTGTTCTGGTATTCATGCAACTTGCCTCGCCGCATCACATCATCTGCCGATAAGCGTGCCCCGGATTTTGTCTCATATTTCTTCTCGCCCTCTCGCTTTTTGCGAAGTCGTTCAGTGGTTACAATGGGTACGATAGTAGCGTGAAGGTGAGGAGTTTTCTCATCCATGTGCAGCACACAGGAAACCAAATTTTCACTTCCAAATGTATCCTTTAGCCATTTCATATTGGCATCAATCCATTTATCCAACTTGCCATCATCAGCAATCTTCATCATTTGCTCATGTGTTCCGGTCAAGATGATACGAATAGCTTTCGTCTGATTCTTACCAACCTTACGATGCAGTCCGGCATGGTCTATTCTGAATTGTATGGCATCCGTCCTGTTCTTTACTCCGACAGGAAATGTAACCAATTCCTGATTAAGATGTGTCCTATTTGCATCGGCATTGACGGGGACATATTTCTTTCCCTTGGCATCTTTCCTTTCTATATGGCATGACATACCCGAATCATTGCCACTGCCACGTTGCAAGTGGCAGACTGCGTATTGTGTATTACTCATATCTTATTCATCTATATTGTTATACCTCGTTTTTAAGGTTTGTAAAATCCAGTCCATTGTGCCACAGGCAATCGGGTGTCGAGAGGGCATCCCTCCGCTTATGGGCTTTTTGACTGCCACTCGGAGAGTGAATGCGGTGAAAATGCCCTAATAAGCTACGGGATTTTACAAACCCTTTTTCAAGGACAGCGAGCTGTCCAATCCATCATTTTATCATATCTGTTCTGCATTCACTAACTCCAGCCCTAATTCATCAATGAGCATCTGTAAAGCCGGATTGCGCTGTATCATCTTTGACAGAATCATCTGTGGCGTATCGGTCATCAAGAGGAAATCGGAAATGTCCAATCCTTTCTTTCGTTGCTCATCCGTGGCACATTGTTCCAATGTGTCGCTTATTATCACCTTTGAGCAAACGGAGAAGAGCATAGCCATCTTGGATTGCCAAATCTCTTTTGCTCCTAAGTCCGGACACAACATTACCATCCGACCTTTTAATACACCAACCGCATCTGCTTTGAAGCAGCCGTGCATTCCACCAGTAGCCAGCCATATAAATTCAGGCATATAGTGAGTGGCTATCAAAGCAGACTTCTCACTCTCTACTATAGCAATCGGTTTGGCAGGATTGCCAGACAACAGATGCTCACCAAACAAACATTGCTTTAAATTGTAGTCGGCAAGGTTCAACTCGGTATGTACCCAACTCACATAACTTCTCGGCTCTTTTGTCCGATGTCCTGTTGTTGAATCATACAACATTATCTTTCCGGTTCGCACGTTGCCTTGCCTATCAATTTGCCAATATACGGTAGAACCGCCCCATTTCTTTGATGTGCCAACACGATATAAATAGAATATTCGCTTTGTTTCATCCTTGCCCAATATACCTGCCAGATAAATGTACAAAGGATTCATTGTGTAATTGGTAAGTGTTCGCTCCATTAGTTCCTTTTCAATAAAGGAAGTAGCTGGCAATGAACGTGACTGTGGTTTACTATGTTCAAAACTATAATTGGAACCTTTTTCTATCAGCGTTGGATTATCCTTGAAATAATCAGAGGGCGTATAATGGTATTTGCACGATTGCTCATGGTCGCATCTGCCTACATAGTCAGGAAACGAAACTTCCCCTTTGGTATCAACGTAACGGACAAAACATTGTTTCTTTCCACACTGAGGACATGAAATTTTAGAGCCTCGCTTATATTTTTGAAGGGTAAATCGGTATTCATTCATGTTTGATGTTTTTTATAATTGCAGTCCGTGCAGTTTGCAGTTCTTGCAGTTTTGCAGGAAAACGAATGATACGAAAGTGCAAACTGCAACAACTGCAAGGTACAATGGGGATAGGTTATTGCAGTTTCTCATATTCGCCTCTCTTAATCTTCTTGATTATCTTATTCGTGGTAAGACTGACCAAAGAATACATTACAGAGCGTTCGGAAAGCCCCACTTCTTTTCCTGCTTGAATGGCATCGGCAGTTGTGAATGTTGCAGAAAGACAATCAAGCAATTCTTTCTTTTGGGGTTCAATGCCCTCTACCAAGATATATTTCTGAATGTCGGCATAACAGCTTTCAAAGTATTCGCTCAATGTAATAGCTGATTTGGTTGAATCGATGTCCACAAAATTTTTATGAACCTCACCACAAGCCCACCGGAGGATTTGCATAACCAAAGCCAATCGTGCTGTAATCATCGGAGCTTTCATTATTCTGCTATCCACCAGTCCATCGTCTTGGATTTGATTGACTGCATGAATAGCATCATTGCGCCAGTTGGTAAAATAGGCTTTTGCTTCCGAAGAAAAGTCCAAAATGTCAGGAACTATTTCGCCATCCTCATTTACTATAAAAGGCAAACTCATCACTTTGTTGATGATATTTTCCCACATAGACGAGTATTTATCAAAAGTGGTAAAGGTGTTTTCTTCATCCTGCCAATCTGATATTTCCTGTGAAGATGGATAAACAAAAATTATTCTATCAATCAACCCATTGTCCTTATAGCCTTTGTCTATAAGTTCGTGCATTCGGGTAGTCTGCATAGTACCCACCATATTTATAAAAGGATGTTCTATATGAATAGGTATGGGCATACTACATCTGGAAATGTTTAAAGGCTTTCCGCTGAATGCAGTCAAAAGTTGCTCAATAAGCTGCCCTTTACTGTATTGGTTCACGGCATTGAACATTCCCATAATTTCATCCACATATACCACAATACCACGCTGGTTGTCATCAAGCGCACGCATTAAAGCCTCTGGAGTAAAGTCGGATATTATGGTTCTTCGCAAAATCGGTTTTTCGGGTAATGAAGCGCAATCTTCCTTTTTCCCTTTGTTACTCTCTACTATATTATTATACTGCTCCATATCAGACTTGAATTGTTTGATAACTTTGGCATCATGCTTGCGAATTGGGCGAAATGCAAAATCCAAAGGTGGAGTCTTTCCCATTCCGGGGCGACCAACCAATATCATATAGAGAGCAGGATTACTTATCCAGCCACCACGAATACGGATATTGACAGCATTACCGATGGCTGTTGAAACTGCCGCCAAAAGAGAAGCCATCATATATTCAATGGAATAATTCTCTTGTCGTGCCAATGCCAATACCATATCCTGAATTTTAGCTGGAAAAGCATTCAAAGGAATCTTGTCTTCAAGTATCCCTCCAAATTCCATTCTGATTGCATTGCATAAATCGAGTGAATCCATTAGAATCGGTTGTTTCTTTTAGACTTTATGAATTGGGCAGCTTCGTCTTCCAAGTCTTTTTCGGACTTTACCTTGCCATCTCGAAGCCACGTATCAATCTCTGATTTAAGGAACATGATACGTTTACCTCTTTTATGAAATGGGATTTGGTGGCAACTTGTCCACCCATATACTGTTTGCTCTGCCGGATGACTGGGAATATAATCGCACAACTCCTTTAAGTTCATCCATTGCTCGGTTGGAATACCCGGACTTTGGGTGTTGAGACCGTCAATCTTAGAATCCAGTTCATTCAATTTATCCATCATCCACGACATTGCCTTGGGCAAATCTTCAAATGTAATGTTCTTCTCATTCATACTGCTACTTGTTATTGGTTTGATTTTTCGGAAAGTAACAGCGATTTCACATACTGATTTTATGGTGACAAGTATCACATAAAAAGGCAGTAACGAAACATCATTGTCATAAGTATTATATACTGATTATCAATATTAGTAATGGAGAATATCGGTAGTAGATTTTTATTATAGTGTCCTCAATCATAAGGGATTCATAAGGCAATCACAAGACATGACCGTAGATGAAAACAAAAAAAGCCACCCACGTAAATGAAATTCTACGCAGATGGCTATGTGTATTAAGTATAATAATTAGTTATTCTGTCTGAAATAAATCCAATTTAATGGTTTTCCAGATTTTATATTTTTATTTTATTAGCAAGCCTGCAGAGTCAAGCTGCTCCATTGTATCTACTTTTAATTTACGCAAAACGTCTTCATGTATTCTTGCTTCATCATATGGACAGTCTAATAAAAACTCTGTAAGTTCTGCTCTTGTTGGTTCATAATTAAGACCGGCTTTGTACGCAGAGATCATACCCTCACTCATTTTGCGATTTTTTTCATAAAGGTCGTTAACTTTATCTTTGTATGCAGCATATAAATTATCCAAATGGAACGTAGTTTTATATTGTTTGCTAGCATCGGTTTCTATCCCATTTTTTGTAACAAATTTGATATTAATACATTCTTGTTTTTTTTCGGGTGCAATCTCTGTAATTTGTGGTAAAAATTTAAAGGGGGATAATTCCTCCTTTGGATTGTTGGTATACAGCTGAAAATCACAAGGCTTTGTAGATTCTCTTTTATTACAAGAACTGTCTGATGGTTGAAGATTATAAAAACACGTACCTAAGAATGGATATAGACTTTTTGCTTTAAGATGATCCATTTCATAAAAAACCTCACCTTCCGCACTTCTTGTAGGTTGTGTGTTACAATAGATGCAGGCTTTAAGTTTCATTTTCTGATGAATTTCACCTAGTATAATTCTTGTTTCATCATATCTTAAACAAAACATAATTCTCTTATATAATACCTCTTCATAATACTCTATAGGCTTACCTGCAGCATTTTTTTTCTTTATATCATAGTTTACTTTTTGGGATAGTATATCTGGATTTTTTTGAAGAATTTTTTCGTACTTTTTGAAATTCCAATCTTTTGGCTCCATTTTTATGAGATTAGGATAATCAAGAACTATTTCATTAATATAATTTTTAACTATTGATTGGTCTATTTGTGGATTAAAGCTAATTACATTGTCTCGCAGTTTTTTCAGATCTGTGATAACATTGGGACATTTAGCTTGAACTTTACTGGAGTATTCACTAGCAAAGTTTCTAATATCATCATCAATTATTATTTTTCTCATGGCTCCTTATTAACTGATCAATATGCATTTTGATAAAAGGGTCTCCAATTATTTGTTTCAAAGCTTCTATTTCTACAAGTTTCTTCTTAGATATATGAAGGTGTGTCAAAATGCACCCCTTCTTTCTTTTACGCACAAAGCCCCGACTTTCACAAGCTGGGGCTTTGTTATTACCTAAAGATTTTGTATCTTTAAGCATAAGTTCTTTACTATGACAAAAATACATTTTCGTCCTTATAATCCCAACCAAACCGTTCTTTTTCCTCAAAGAATTGATGAGGATATTGCAGAAAACGATCCGGTGCGCATGGTTGACGTCCTGGTTGAGGGCTTGAATCTTGAAAGTTTCAGAAAGCTGTATAAGGAATGCGGCCGCAGCCCTTACCACCCCAAGATGATGCTCAAGGTCATTCTGTATGCCTATATGAACAACATCTACTCCTGCCGGAAAATTGAAAAGCTCCTTCACCGTGACATCCATTATATCTGGCTGGCCGGATATGAGAAACCGGATTTCATTACCATCAACCGTTTCCGCAACCGGGTGAAGAAGGAAATCAACGAGG